>Ga0101944_10000044_pt1 | contig 308442 bp, 274 predicted proteins | sample DewCreD2012metaG_FD_75245 | JGI IMG/M metagenome (GOLD analysis project Ga0101944, IMG submission 75245) | Hot spring sediment bacterial and archeal communities from British Columbia, Canada, to study Microbial Dark Matter (Phase II) - Dewar... ... | reverse complement strand
TCGAAAAATCTCGATAATCTAATCACTACGCGATATGAATCGTTTTTGTTTTTATCTTGTTACCAATATTTAATCATTACGTGATTATTTTTTTGGATGGGAATATATTATCTGGTGTCAATGGACATTAAATCACGTAGTGATTTTACAATGGTAACATATATGTGTAAACTTTCTCACTTATCACATAGTGATTATATTATCAATATCCTCGAAAAATCTCAATAATCTAATCGCTAAGCGATATGAATCGTTTTTGTTTTTATCTTGTTACCTATATTTAATCACTACGTGATTAATGCTATTTCAGGTATAAAAAAAAGGACTGTCATTTTTAGACAGTCCCACTTAATCAATTCAATATTTATGACTATAAAAGATCTAATTCACTACAAGTGTCCTGAAGTAGCTGTTTTTCCCGCATAAGAGCCTAACTGAATAAAATCCCTGGGGTAATTCAAAATTAATCACATGTTTTTTTTGATCACCAATTAACTGTTTTTGAATCACTATTTCACCAAGCAAATTATATATTTCAAGAATAAAATTATCAGAATTCAATTCCTCAATAACTATATTTGCTGAATTACTTGCAGGGTTAGGGAAAATTGAAAAAGTGTTAATAATCGAACCATCTTCAACACTTGTAGGAAGCGACTTAAATTTTCTAATTACTGACTCCTGAGTTGATTCGCCCGGTCCTATTGAAATCACTTTCCAAAAATAATCAACATTTTCCGATAGATTTGTAGCTTTATAGAATGTGTCTGGAATAGCAGCTGAATTAATAACAAGTTCCTCGAATGAATTATCAAGGGCAACCTGAATTTTGTAGGATACAGCACCTTTCGCCTGCGACCATAAGAAGTTAACTGGAATAGGAACAGAAGATTGATCTACCGGGAAAATCAGATTAGCAGCCTGAAGAACTACCTTGGTCCTAAAATTCCATACTTCAGACCAGATTTTTTGATTATCGAGTGAATTTGAAGCAACCCGCCAATAATAATCAGTATATTCGGAAAGACCATTCACATTATAAAATGTGTTCTGAAGTTGATCTTTCTCTCTGAAAATATTATTAAAGTTAGGATCGAGTGCGACCTGAACGTGGTAAGAAGCTACCCCAGGCACATTTGACCATCTAAGAACAAGGTCATATTCCTGATTCGTTTGTTTGTTTTCAGGGGTTAGCAGCTGTGGTGGTTTAATTTCCGGGAATTTGATATCAGTAATTTTTCGTCGAATTATACCAGAGTTTGAAGTTCCTGCATAAACGTATTCATCATCAAATGCCAGAGATAAAATTTTATAGTCGGGATTTTCTTCATTTATTTCTATCCAGATTTTTCCATCGTTATTTGAGAAAAAAATACCGCCACCATTAGTTCCTGCTATAAGTTTGTCTCCAATCTTAATTATTGAATTAATATCAAAATTGGTTAGTCCCTGACTGACCGAAGCCCAATTCTTTCCCCCATCAACTGAAAGATATACTCCACTTGATGTACCCAAAAATATTTTCTCATTATCCAACAATATGGATTTAATTGTAGAAATAAGCGGACCGCTTTTCAGGTTTTCCCAATTTTGACCAAAATTTGTGGTTTTATATAAATTCCCGAATTCGGAACCGACATATACCTCGTTATTTCTCGATGCTATAGAAGCAAGAATAAGATTTATATCACCATTATTCATTGTTGCCCAATTTTTGCCGAGATTTGTAGAATAAAACAAACCTGATTCATCTGTCATTGCAAAAATATTATTGTTAGATGTCGAAAGGGCAAAAACCGAAAAGTGACCAAGCCCATCATTGGATTTTGACCAATTCAGACCAGAATTTGTTGATACATAAATACCTTTACCTTCGGTAGCAGAAAAAATTGTATTTCCTATTACCTTTACATCCCACACTAAATTAGTTTCCAAGCCTGTGTTAATGGGAATCCATGTTACTCCCTTGGTTTGAGAAAAGAATGCACCACTTCCGTAAGAGGCAGCATAAAGTTTTCCGGCTGCACTTGTAATTGATTTAATTTCACCTGAGGAACCTTCGGTCAATTCCCATGCAGAAAAGGCTAAAACCGGAATAAAAAAAGCCATTAATGCTATTTTGAGTGATCTTATCATAAAAGTTTTCCCAAATTTTACATCTTACATTTTATATAACACATAAACAGTAAAAAAGTCACAAAATATATATTTTTTAGCTATTATGTGTATTACAATTTACAAAAAAAGTATTAATTTTTATTTATCTTTCTTCTTGTCATTGATATATAGTTCCCAGAGATGCAAGTATTTCATAGTAGTATAAAAAGCAGAACTAAAAGCCGCAATAAATCCTCTTATTCCATCAAGTATGGCAAGATTTATTAAATACATTTTTATAAACGCTACAATCGGATTAATAAATAAATTTAAAATTGAAAATCTTTTTCCTGAGTTAAAATAATCTTTTGCTGAAATAACAGAATAAGACAATGTTTTTTTGAAATGATGATTTAAATCTTTATAGGAATAATGAATCAAATAAGAATCTAAGTTTCCTGTTTTGCCATTAATAATTAATTTCTCATGAATATCATTTCCAACCCAGACAGGATTACTATTTTTTTTTACAAGACGTAGCTTGAAATCAGGTTGCCATGAGTGTTTTAATAGTTTACCAAGATAATATGTTTTTCTGGAAATATAATAACCATCATATTGTGTGTTTGAAGTTAAATTTTTATTTATAGATTTTTTCAGTTCATCGGTCAAAACTTCATCAGCATCGAGAAACAGAATCCATTCTGAACTACACCTTGGTATCAAAGAATTTTTTTGTTCCGAAAATCCTTTCCATTCTTCGATAAAAATCTTTGCTCCATATTTTTGGGAGATTTCAATAGTTCTGTCGGTGGACCCAGAATCTATAATCACAATTTCATCAACAATCTTATTGAGGCTTTCCAATGTTCTGCCAATATTATCTTCTTCGTTGAAGGTAATTAATGCAGCTGATATTGAGTGTTTCTTTTTCATTAAATAAAAAAAAAGTGGCTTGAGAGCCACTTCAATTTTAAGTTGTTTTCTGTCTAATTTTCCTGTCTGACATTCCTCGCAGGTAATAAAGCTTAGCACGCCTGACAGAACCTTGCTTTAATAACGTAATACTCTGAATCATTGGCGAATAAATGGGAAAAATTCTCTCGACACCAACCCCGTTGGAAATTTTTCTGATAAGAAAAGTTTCATTTATTCCAGCGCCTCTTCTGCCAATAACTATACCTTTGAAATTCTGAATTCTTTCTTTCTCGCCTTCGATGACCCGGACAGCTACATTGATAGTGTCGCCAGGTTTAAAATTAGGAATATCCGTATAGTTTTCGCCATCCTTTGTTTTTCTGAATTCAATTGCTCTTTCAATTGACAAATTGTTTATTAAATCTAACTTGTTCATCTTTTTTTCGATATAGATAAAAATAGAACTACAAAATTAGTAAATATCTAAATATTTACAAAAAAATTTTTTTAGTTATTTCTATGAATGTTCGGCAAGCCAGCGTTCAGCATCAATAGCAGCAACACAGCCACTACCGGCAGCTGTTACAGCTTGTCTATAAACACTATCCTGACAATCACCGCAGGCAAAAACCCCTTCGATATTAGTATAACTTGATTTTCCAATAGTTTTTATATAACCATTTTCGTCCATATCAAGAAAGTCTTTGAAAATCTTTGTATTCGGGTCATGTCCGATTGCATAAAACAATCCATCGGCAGGATAAATACCAACTTCATTTGTCTTAACATTTCTGATTTTCAAGGCTGTGAGTTTTTTTATACCATTATTTTCCTCCCCCAGAGCTTCTTCAACAATTGAATTAAGCATAAAATCCACCTTTGGGTTGTTCCTTGCCCTGTCAACCATAATTTTCGAAGCTCTGAATTCCTCACGGCGATGAACCAGGGTTACTGAAGAAGCAAAGTGGGTTAAATAATTTGCTTCCTCCATAGCAGTATCTCCTCCTCCAACAACAAACACTTTGAGATTCCTATAGAAGAAACCATCGCAGGTTGCACAAGCAGATATACCAAAACCCCAGTATTTATCCTCTCCTTTAACATTCAGCCTTCGTGCTGTTGCTCCTGTTGATATTATCACAGTATCGGCAGTATATAACTTATTATCTTTATCCGACCAGAGCTTGAAAGGTCTTTCTGAGAAATCAACTTTTAAAATAGTTTCGTAAATTGATTTAACACCAAAGCGATGAACTTGTTTGCGAAATATTTCCATCATTTCCGGACCTTGAATTCCATCGGGAAATCCGGGATAATTCTCCACTTCGGTGGTTATTGTCAATTGACCACCGGGCTGCTGACCCTCGAATATAACTGTATCGAGCAAAGCTCGTCCTGAATATAATCCTGCGGTGAATCCAGCAGGTCCGGAACCTATTATTATTACCTTGTGATGTTCGCTCATATTTACTCCATTAAATTTTTTTTAACGATTTAAATCTACAAATATTACTATCATAGAATATATAAGTCTTAATTTCGTATTGTTTTCATACTATTACGAAAATAAACAATCAAAGATGTAAAAACAAAAATTGTGGAAATGATTGGTCCATAAATATCAAAGTAAGGTATATTAAATACAATTCCCACTAAAGTTATACCAATAATATCAATTGTTAATTTTCCAATGATGTTCGAAGCTGGAACATATTTTATTTTATTTTTAACAATCAAACCACCAAGAATTATCAGCAAATCTCTTCCAATCAAAACAATTCCAAACCACAAGGGTATTTTTGACTGAATCAATAAAATTATAACAACAGAAGCAAGAAGAAGCTTATCAGCCAGAGGGTCAAGAATTTTTCCTAACTCAGTTATTTGATTTAATTTTCTTGCCAGATAACCATCGAGCAAATCAGTTGCATAGGCTAATATTGCAATGGATAGAGCTAATACTAAATTCTCGCTAACCAAGGCAAAAGACATTGGAATTATTAATATAATCCTTATTATACTTAAACTATTTGAAATATTCAGCATAAATTCCGTAGAACTACTTATTTTTTTTAGATAATAATATTTTTATTTTTTCAATTTGTTTTTTTAAAAAAAAAAAATTATGGAAATAAAAAAAGAAAACAAAATTAGTTTCGTTAAAATATCAATTTTAGCTCTTATTAATTGAAAAATTAAATTCGATAATAAATAAGGATGGTAAATGATCAAGGGATTGTCTAAACTTTTTTTAATTTTGTTCATATTGTTCAATATTAGAAATATTGAATTATTGAGTCAATCAAAAAAATTTGAGCCTCAAAATTTGGGAAGTGGAGTAAATTCAAAATGCGATGAACTTCTTCCAATAATTTCTGCCGACGGAAAAACATTATATTTTTGTAGAGATAATTGCACAGACGGTCTTGGCGCTCAGGATATCTGGGTCTCAAAACTTAAACCAAATGGCATCTGGGGAAATGCTGTTAATATGGGTTCTCCACTCAATAATGAGCGTAACAATTTTGTTATTTCGGTTACACCAGACGGAAACACACTTCTACTCGGCAATGTCTATCACAAAGATGGAACTGTTGGACCCGGTATATCATTATCAAAAAAGATACAAGGTGGATGGTCATTTCCAGAAAGAGTAATAATTAAAAATTACTATAATAACAGTAGTTCAGGAAGTTTTTTCCTTGCCAACGATGGAAGAACACTTTTAATGACGGCTCAAAGAGATGATTCCTATGGCAAAAAAGATATTTATGTTAGCTTTTTAAACGATGATGACACATGGTCAGAACCTATGAATTTAGGTGCCGCAATCAATACACCCGAAGAAGAAATATCCCCTTTTCTTGCTTCCGATGGTGTTACTCTTTATTTTTCGAGCGAGGGACGTGGAGGTTTCGGTAGTGCAGATGTATTTATCTCAAGAAGGCTCGATGACACATGGCAAAATTGGACAATGCCAGAAAATTTAGGTTCAACAATAAATACAACTGAATGGGATGCTTATTACAAAGTTACCGCAGAAGGTGACTGGGCATATTTTGTTTCTGATAAAAACTCATTAGGTGGCAGTGACATTTTTCGTGTTTTACTTCCGGAAAATTTAAGGCCTAAACCAGTTGTATTAATGAAAGGAAGAGTTATATCATACAAATCCAGAGTGCCTCTCGCTGCCAAAATAGTTTATAATATTATTCCCGAATCAAAGCCGGCAGGTAAATCCACAACTGATCCCGATAATGGTTATTACGAAATAACACTACCTTCTGGCGCTCATTATGAATATTTTGCTGAATCAGAAGGATATATTTCTGCTAATTGGAATTTAGACTTAAAACTATTGACCAAATACAAAGAAATTGAGCAGAACCTTGAACTTATCCCTACTGCTGATTCAATATTCTGCATTCGAAATGTATTCTTTGACAAAGCAAAAGCAAATCTCAATAAGCAAGCATTAACAGATATTCAAGTTGGTATTGATTTCCTAAAAGAGAATACTGACTGTATCGTCGAAATTGGTGGTCATACTGATATTACAGGCTCTGCTCAAATTAATGAGGCACTTGCGGAGAAACGGGCTAAAGTTGTTGCCGATTATTTCATATCTCAGGGAATCCCACCCGATAGAATTGTTTTGAAAGCTTTCAGCTTCACTAAACCTGTCATCAGCAATGATACTGACGAGGGCAGAGCATTGAACCGCAGGGTTGAATTCCTTGTTTATAGGAGACCTCAATGATATTAAAGGAACTCATTAACAGTCTTTATAATGATTCTTCAAATTTTAATTCGGAAGACTTTAACTTTATATCTAAAGAATTGATTGAAGGTTTAAATTCTGGTAAAATCCGCTCTGCTGATAAAAATGAAAATAGTGAATGGTTTGTAAATGACTGGGTCAAAAAAGGAATCCTACTTCTTTTTAAATACGGAAATTTAGTTGATTATAGCATTAATAAAAATTTTAATTTTTTTGATAAGCATACACTACCTACCCGTAATTTTCAAATAGAAAACAATGTAAGAATCGTGCCAGGCGGGTCATCAATCAGGACAGGCTCTTATATCGCACCCGGAGTAATATGTATGCCACCAATGTATATAAACATAGGAGCATATGTTGACGAAGGAACAATGATAGATTCCCACGCTCTTGTCGGGACCTGTGCCCAGATTGGCAAACGGGTTCACCTCAGTGCAGCCTCCCAGATTGGAGGAGTTCTCGAACCACCAAACGCCAGACCTGTTATAGTCGAAGACGACGTAATGATTGGAGGAAACTGCGGGATTTATGAAGGAACTCTAATCAGGAAGCGAGCTGTTCTTGGGTCAGGTGTAGTTATTACTTCATCAACAAAGATTTTTGATCTGGTTCAGGAACGTATCATTAAAGCTGAAGAAGGCAAGCCCGTCGAAATACCTGAAGGAGCAGTTGTTGTCCCCGGAGCAAGAAAAATCAATACCCCGTTTGCCGCAGAATACGGTCTTAGTATCTCCTCCCCGATTATAATAAAATACCGTGATGAGAAGACCGATTCCAAAACAGCATTAGAAGATTATTTAAGATAAAATGCTTTCAATTCCCAAATTGATTTTTCAGTAGCAAATCTTTTTAATATATTTGTTTTTTAATAATATTTTTTAACGAAAGGTTTATCATGAAATTTATCAAATATTTCTTTTTAATTATGATCTTTGTCTATGTCTCATATTCTAAGGAAGACGTATTAAGACCACGTGGAAGCCAATTTGAAGATAGTGATTTTAAGCGATATATCACATTGGGCTTGGAAACGGGTTTGAATTACAATATGTTTAATCAGAATATGTCATGGAATCCGAATTATTTACATGGCACTATCTTTGATCCTCTGACAAGTGCTTCGGGCATATCGCCACACATTGGAGCTATGATTGATGTTCCTCTTGATAATACTTTCGGTATTCAGCTTCGTCTTGCTTACGATATCAAAAATTTCGGACAATCTTCAACAGGTTATGATTATGATATTCTTGCGAATACTCACAATATGAATCTTGATGTTGATGTTACTTCAGCTTATTTCACAATCACACCTCTTCTGAGAATTAATGCCATAGACAAGCTATTCTTTACTATTGGACCCACTATTCACTCAATAGTCGGTCCTATTCAAACTACATGGAAGCCAGAAGTGGCAGACGGAACTCCCTTAAATAATTTTGCTTATTTTAACTATCTTGGCTTTGGAACTGCAAGCAGAGGCTCTGTTACTTTATCAACTGATGATATAGGTAGTATTGAAACACCAAATACACCAAGGATTGGATTGGAAGGTGGGGTTGGTTATAAATTCAATCTTTCCGAAAGAATTTTTTTGGTTCCTCAATTAAGAGTGCAATTAATGTTAACACCAATTACTAATAACACTGCTTTAGTTGATATAATAAATCAAGAAACCGTTCTTCAAACAACTGATAGAATGTTAAGCAGCATTCAGTTAGCCTTAGCAGTTTGGTTTGAATTATAAATTAAATCATAGGAGAAAAAATGAAAAAAATAATATTGATTCTTATATTCTTATTAACTTTTTCAGGCTTTAGCCAGAAAATTGATATAACACCGCTCGACATTAATAGTTCAAGAGATGATTTTAATTCTGCAATAACTCAAAACAGTAGAGTAATTTATTTCACGAGCGAACGAAAAGGAAAACAGCAATATATTTATATCACTCAAAGGACAGCATCAGGATGGTCGAACCCAGAAATGCTAAATTCTGAGATTAATTCGGGCGATGAAATAGGGGCGGTTACATTAACACCCGATGGCCAGTTTATGATTTTCTCTGCCTTGAATCATCCCAAATCAGGTCAAGGCAGGACTGATCTATACAGTGCAAGAAAAATTGACGGCGATTGGACAGCAGTAAGAAATCTGGGTCCAATGGTTAATTCAGATTCTTGGGATTCTCAACCCTCACTAACAAGCGATGGAAATACTCTTTATTTTGCAAGCGACCGCCCGGGTGGTTTTGGTGGAACAGATATCTATATGTCAAGAAAAACACGTGATGGCTGGTCAAGACCGGAAAACCTTGGTCCTGCTGTCAATTCATCCTATGACGAATTATCCCCTGTTATCGGCTCTGATAATAAGTCACTGACTTTCTCGAGCAATAAACCGGGCGGGTTCGGAGGTTTTGATATTTATTTTATAAAAATGAGTAACAACACTTTCTCAAACCCCAGAAATGCTGGTGAACCCATTAACTCATCAGCAGATGAATACTATTATTACTCATTACCGAATTCAAAATATGCATATTTCTCTTCGGACAGAGCTGGAGGTGAAGGAGGTCTGGATATCTATGTTGCATATCCAAATCCATTCGAATCCGAATCAGTCGTTCTTGTGTCAGGAACTGTAACAGATGCACTGACGAAATTCCCTCTTGGGGCTGATATAACAATTACAGACCTAAATTCGAGAACTAAAGTTGCTGAGATGAGTAGCGATGATAAATCTGGATTATATTATGTTGTATTGCAGCCCGGCAAAGTTTATTCTATCACGGCAAGTAAGAAAGGCTACGTCTTTTTTAGCGATAGGATACAGATTCCTGCAACAGAAGCCGGCCACGAGGAAACAAAAGATATTCAATTATATCCACTTTCTCAGGGAAATACAAGACTTTTAGTCTTTTTTGATTTTGACAAGGCAATTTTGAAAGATGAATCAATACCTGAACTTGAAAGAATAATCGAATTTTTAAGAGATAATCCAGATGTTAACATTCAATTGGAAGGACATACCGATGATGTCGGAACTGATGAATATAATGACAAATTATCATTAAACAGGGCAAACGCTGTCAGGGATTATCTTGTTTCTGCTGGGATTGAGTCTAAAAGAATTAAAACCGCTGGTTTTGGAAAACGAAGACCATTAAAGAAAGATACATCTGAAGAAGCAAGATCGCTAAATCGCAGAGTTGAAATGAAAATTATTGATTAAAAAAAAATGGGGGGTTGTTAACCCCCATTTTTAGCTCCTGAGCACAGACTTGAACTGTGGACCCCCTGATTAACAGTCAGGTGCTCTAACCAGCTGAGCTACTCAGGAATTTTTGGACTACAAAAATAAGAATTTTACCAAAAATAAAAAAACAAAATTTAATTTCAGTTAAATTTTTCTCGATTGTTGTGATTACCAATAATGATTGTTAATACAGAAGCTGTAGTACTCAAGTCAATCAAATTCGGCGATTCAAGCATTATCTCCCATATTTTTACAAAATCAGAGGGAAAGATTTCGGTCATAGCAAAGGGCGCAAGAAGCGCAAAAAGTAAATTTTTAGGACTTCTCGAACCAATGAATTATATCTCAGTAAGTTTTTATAAAAAAAGCCAGAAAGATTTGCATACACTATCAGATGCAGAAAAAATCATTGATTTCCATAAAATTTCAAGTTCGCTTAATCATCTCGCCTGTGGATTAATGTTCATCGAATCTTTGTATCATACTTTAGATTCTTATGAAAGCAATCAATCTGTTTTTGATGTCTCTGTTAGTTTTTTATCATTACTTAATCAACTTGGATCTAACCCATTTTCTTGTTTCATCAAATCTCAGATTCAATTGCTAAAGCTTGTTGGATACGAATTTTTCATTACTTCGGACTTGTCTCGAATCAGGGAGAAATGCTATATTAACATCGAAAATGCTTCACTTTCGGATAGCAGGGAATCAATCAATTTTATTAAATTCGAAAAGCAAACATATAAAAAAATGATTGATATATCTGAGAAAGATTTGAATGATTGTTCCGATATAATAATAACAACAAAAGAATTTGATGAGATTGTAAATTTTTTTGTAAATTATTTTGGATATCATCTTGATAAAAAATTTTTCTATTCAAGTTTGTTTCTTTTAAAATAGGTTATTAATATAACTGAACTCATATTAAATATACTTTTAACAGTTTTTTTAGTTCTTCTGAACGCTTTTTTTGTAGCTGCCGAATTTGCTATTGTTAAAGTTCGAATTTCTCAAATTGAATTAAGGGTTAGAAGTGGAAGCAGATTAGCAAAATTAACAAAGCATTTGATCTTACACCTTGATTCTTATCTTTCAGCAACCCAGCTCGGAATCACACTTTCAAGTCTTGGTCTTGGATGGATAGGAGAACCTGTTGTAGCCAAAGTATTAACCGACCTTATTTATTTTCTTGGTATAAATATATCTGAGCAATTAATTCATAAAATCTCCCTCCCACTTGCATTTATGGTTATTACTATCCTTCATATTGTTTTTGGTGAACTTGCCCCAAAATCTTTAGCCATACAGCGTTCGGAGCAAGTTTCTCTTTTTGTTGCATTGCCTTTGAGATTATTTTATATAATATTTAGCCCATTTATATGGATTTTGAATGGATTTGCAAACCTATTTATAAAGATGATTGGTTTCGAACCAATTACAGAATCCCAAAATCTTCATAGTTCGGACGAACTAAGATATATCATAGAAGAAAGTTCAAGATCAGGTTCAATCGAGCCAACAGAACATAAATTGATCGAAAATATTTTTGAATTCAAGGATACTCCAATCAAACAAATAATGGTCCCAAGGGGTAAAATTATTGCCCTCGATGCCAGTATGAACATAAATCAGGCAATAGACTTATTCAAAAATGAAGGTTATTCAAGAATGCCTGTTTTTGAGCAAAGTATTGATAATATCATCGGAATAGTCTATGCAAAAGATCTACTTGGAATATTCGAAAATACTAATGGAAATTCAGTCAAAAATTTTATCAAACAAGCTTTTTTCGTGAGCGAAGATGAAAAAATCAGTAATATTATGAAAATTATGCAAAGAGATAAAATTCATCTGGCTGTTGTTTTAGATGAATTTGGAGGAACTGCTGGGTTGGTAACTATGGAAGATATATTGGAAGAAATTGTTGGTGAAATTCAGGATGAATACGACGAAGAAATCCCCCTTATTGAAAAAATTTCAGATACAGAGTTTCAGGTGAATGCTGTTTTGCCTATTGATGATGCTAATGATATACTTCCTTATCCTTTGCCTGCTGATGAAGAATATGAAACAATCGGAGGGCTTGTTATTAGCAAAGTAGGTCGAATCCCTGAAATAAATGAAGTAATTGACATTGGAGATTATCTTTGCACAGTTCTGAAAAGGTCTAAACGTAAAGTTGAACTCCTTAAGCTAAGTCTAAAAGAAAAGCAGGAACTGGAAGAAGAATAAACCATTCCTTGTAATTGATGGACTCCATTTAAAAATGAAGCCCATCAAAAAAATCCAATCCAAAATTATTATAAAAAAATGACTCAGAGTTTAGAAGCAAACCAATCAGATGCAAGTGTTACTGATAATGAAACTTCAGGCTCCAGATCATAAAAACTGAATTGATGAAAGGGAGATGGTAACTCAGTGGCTACCCAGTGAAGTTTCTTATCACTGTGTGGAATATCATTAAAGAAGTTTTTAGTGAAATCAGGTAATACGGCACCATCGGAATGAATCATAAGGGTTGGTTTGTTTAATAATTTTGCCTGAGGCATAGGGTCAAACGTCAGCCAATCTTCCCAGCTCATAACGGCAAATTTATCGGCACTCCATTGAGGAATAGCGCCCCTTTCCGGGTTCAGATAATAATCATAAGGACCATACATTGCAGCATTTGGGTCTTCAACAGAAATCGTAGGGACATAGTCAACTTCGCCGGTTTCTTCGTATTTCTTTTTTGCTTCTTTAGCAGCGTTTATCTTTGACAGAACTCCCTCTTCGCCACCATAGAACAATTTAACAGCTTCAGAGTTATGCAACCATGAAGCTACTGTAACAACTGATTTAATCTTTTTATCTTCTGTTGCGGCCATCAAAGTGTACATAGAGCCTGCACATACTCCCATCGCTCCAATTCTATCTGAATCTACTTCCGGTAATGAATCCAGAAATGTAACTGCATTTTTTATGTCAGCAATTTTTAATTTGGGACTTTCATAAAATCTGGGTGTGCCTTCGCTTTCTCCATAATTCCTGAAATCGAATGCAAGAGTAATAAACCCTTGATTTGCAAGCCTTTCGGCGTATAATCCAGCCATTTGCTCCTTTACGGTAGTCCAACTGCCGGAAACTACTATTGCTGGATATTTATTCTCTTCACTGAAATTTGAGGGTAAGAATAAATTTCCTGTCAAAGTAAGTCCATCGCTTTGAAATTTTACTTTTTTCATAATTCCTCCTTAATTTAAAAAATTATTTAATGTTAACAAAATATTTTATTCGAATATACTAATAATTTTGATATTTAAAACTATAGTTTTTTTGAAAGCAAAAAATTCATATAATTCATCAAAAATTCAAATATTAAAGAAAAATTTAATATTAATACAGAAATTGTATTATTTATATAGGCCTATAGCCTTTCTTGGGAATTTTAACAAATAGGGGGAATATCGCCAGAAGTGTCGTATAAAGAGCAGAAGCCAGACCATATTTTAGAAAGAATGTGATTAGAGTAGCTTCGCTTGGCTTCAAATAGAAGAAAAAGTAAACAAGATTATTCAGAAGAGCACTTGAGAGAACAATTATAAGGAACAAAAAGCTGCCAATAATTTCATCGGAATGACCCTCGCGATAGAAACTTCCAGCAAAAAAAGCTGCCAGAGTTTTGGAGAGAGCATTCATTCCAATTACATCCAAGGAAACAATGTCAAAAAAAATACCACAGATAAATGCAGCTGAAATTCCCACAAAACGACCTTCTTTCAGAGCTATCCATACGCATAATATTAGGATCAAATCGGGAGTAAGTCCGCCAACAGATATCAAATCCAGAAAAGTCAAATGAATAACAGAAAGAAGAAGCAAAGCAATCGAGTATCTGATATATCGTATTATTTCAGACTTTTTATTCCCGAATATCTTGAAATCCATTACCATAAAAAAACAAGCTCAATTCTTCTTTTTGGTTTCGAAAATTTTTAGTTTCTCTTCTCTTGTTGGAGGTGCCTTTCTTTTCTTTATTTTTTCTTCGATTTCTTCTATAAGCTGGTGAATTTCTTTGTTTGGAATAAATTTTAATATTGCCAGTTGTTCTATTGTTGAAAAATTAACGAAAGGTTTTACCCTGACTTTGAGAAAAAGCTCACCTGCTTCCTGCCGAACATCGGTAACGGTGCCAATCGGAACCTCAGCGGGGTATTTACTGCTAAAAGAAGTTGTTACCACTAAATCATTAACTTTCACATCAAAGGATTTTGGCATATTCTTCATCAGGAAATCTTCGCCACCCTCCCAAACAATCAATCCATTGTAACCATTCCTTTGAATTTTTGCCGAGACTTTAACATTCGGGTTCATAATTGATTCAATAAGAGAATAATTATCATCAACACCAATAACAACTCCAACAAGTCCAGCATCAGTTCTGGCAGTCATACCATTTTCAATGCCCTGTTTTTTTCCCCTATCAACAATAATATAATTTCTCATTTCAATAGAAGACTTGCCAACAACATCGGCAAATATATAATCATTTGGCTGACGTTTTTTTAGCTCCAATAATTCTCTTAGGTTGCGATTTTCGAGCAAAGCCTGACGCATTCTGATAACTTCGGACGAAAGTTCAAGATTAAGCTCTCTCAAAGCACGATTTTCACTTTCCAAAGCCACTGGATTAGGTATCCATGAAAAAAGATTCTGTATCCAGCCAACCGTTCCGATTATGACAGTCCTGAAACCACCTATTTTATTGGTATCGCCAAGCGAGATTAGGGATAGAGATATGACTGCAAGAGCTGATAAAGTAATATAATCTCTGTATTTGACTACAAAATCTATGATTCTTTGCATTTTACGACTTCTAAGTGATTTATAAGCCTGAAGCTTATTATAAAGATTTAATAACGGATACTTCTAATGAAAACGGGTGAATACTCGTTCAGATTTTCCAGTACCTTTCCCGCCCCTCTTACAACTGCAGTCAAAGGATCATCAGCAACGTGAACGGGCAAAGAAGTTTCTTTCCTGATTCTTTCGTCCAAACCTTTGAGTAAAGCACCACCACCTGTCAGCATAATACCTCTGTCAAAAATGTCTGCGGCGAGCTCTGGAGGAGTCCTTTCGAGAATATTTAAAATTGCATTAACCATCTCGTTAACAGCCTCCGATAGAGCATCCCGAATATCTTCAGAGCTTATCTCTATCATTCGTGGAATACCGGTTACCAGATCCCTGCCTTTAACTTCAACTTCAATTTCTTCATCGAGTTTAACAGCTGAGCCGACCTTTATTTTGATCATTTCTGCAGTCCTATCGCCAATTAGAATATTATGATTCCTTTTGAAATATTGAACGATAGACTCAGTCATTTCATCGCCGGCAATCCTAATAGATTCATCGGTAACAATTCCCGATAGAGCTATAACTGCAATTTCAGTTGTGCCGCCGCCGATATCAACAATCATATTTCCAACTGCTTCGTGCACATTAATACCAATGCCAATAGCTCCAGCCATAGGCTCGGCTATCAGGTGAACTTCCTTTGCGCCAGCATGCTCGCAACTATCACGAACAGCCCTTTTTTCAACTTCGGTGATTCCTGATGGGACACTCACAACAACTCTTCTTGCCGGTTGCCAGCTTAGAGAAACTTTTCTGATTAAAGCTCTGAGCATGCCTTCAGTGATTTCAAAATCAGCAATTGCTCCATCCCGAAGTGGTCTGATGATTTTTATATCTCTATGTGTTTTCCCTAACATTGCTTGAGCATCATGTCCGATTGCAATTATATTTTTATTGGTTCTGTCAAACGCCACAATTGTAGGTTCATTGAGCACAATACCTTTGCCTTTCATCCAAATGAGTGTATTTGCCGTACCAAGGTCTATTGCTAAATCGTTTGTGAATAACCTGAAAATTGCCATAATTAAGAATAATAAATGAAAAAAGATTAAAATACAAAAATAGCATTTCTTTACAATATTTAAATTATGATAGGATAAATAATTGTGCTTATCCTTAATTTATTTTTTATTTTTTTCGTCAAAAAATTATTTTATTTTGCATTACTTAAAATGTAGTTCTTTTATAATGAAAAAAAGTCAGGAAAAATTTACACTGAGCCAGACAAAAAGCATTAAGGGGTCAAGGCATTTAGCTCGTGAAAAAGCTTTGCAAATACTTACCGCAGTAGAAATATCCAATTCCGATTGGAAAACAATATTTGACCACATTTTTTCAAGAGAATTTAATTTTGATGAAATTGTTACAGAAAAAGATAAATTGCTTACTCCTGAGCAAATTCTCGAACTTGAATCAGATATCCCGATTATCTGGAAAGAAGATGAAGTTGAATTCGCCAAACAATTGATTGAACATACAATTAAAATAAAGGACGAGGTTCAATCTTACATCAAGGAAATCTCTGAGCATTGGTCTATAGAAAGAATTACAATTCTGGATAAAATACTAATTGAGATGGCTATTGCAGAATTTATTTTCTTCCCTGAAATTCCTGTCAAGGTCAGCATAAACGAAGCAATGGAAATTGGAAAAGATTATTCCACCGATAAAAGCCCTCAATTTATTAATGGTATTCTCGACAAGATTTTACAATTATTAAACTCAAAGAATAAAGTTAAAAAGACTGGCAGAGGGTTAATTGATAACTAAAACTATTTTATAAAAATTGATATTGATAAAATGAATAAGTTATGTTTCACAATGTATTTAATTATTATGCAGACAGTTAATATAATCAATCATTTATACGAAATCAGAGATTATTGGGAACCAAAAGTAGTTGGAGAACTTAACGGGCAATACGTCAAGTTAGTCAAGCTTCTGGGGGAATTCATCTGGCATCAACACGAGAATGAAGATGAATTGTTTTTCGTGGTTAGCGGAAAATTCAAAATGGAGTTCCGTGATAAAGTGGTTGAAGTAAACGAAAACGAATTTCTTATTGTTCCTCATGGAGTGGAACATAGATCCGTTGCAGAAGAGGAAGTATGGATCATGCTTTTTGAACCAACAACAACCGTTAAAACCGGAAATGTAGTACTAAATGAAAATAAGTAGCGCATACGGGAATCGAACCCGTGTTACCGGCGTGAGAGGCCGGCGTCCTTACCGCTAGACGAATGCGCCTATTTTTTGTAAAACTTATATAATTCAAAATTAATAAGATTTTTGCACCTGAGAAAACCATTTATTCGGTTGTTTGTTAAAGAAATTTAACTTTTTGACGATAATTTATTTAGATTCTTAAAAAAGGGTGTAAAAATGGTTATAGAAAAAATTCAAAAACAAGAGACTCATTCTGGCGAGAAAGCCAACACAACTGTACAAAATGAGCTTCAAAAAGATATTTTTAAGCAGACTATAGATGCAGGAAGCACCCAAAATCAAATACTTCAACTTTTAGCAAGCACTCAACCTGTTTTACAAATTCAGCAAGTGGCTCAGAATCAAATAGCAAAAGGCTTCCTTGATGTAAAAGTTTAGCAAAAATAAAAAATACATTGAATCATTTGAAAAAAACCTCAGAATTGAATCTCTGATGGTTTTTTATTTTTTAATTAGTCCAGCTTTTTTTAATTTTGTTTTTTTTTAACTAAAAATCTATATATGGACTCAAAAATCACAATTGATATAATTAATAATATTAATATCTTATATCTTGAGGGATTATTCACAGGCAGTCAGGATGGTAGTGACGAGTTATCACTGACACTTGGACAATTAATTGGCAGAAGAGAAAAAAAAATTGCCCTGAATTTTGAAAAAGTTAAGCTGTTTACATCTCAGGCTATTGGATCAATTGTAAAGTCTCATAATGAGTTGATTACTTATGATGGTAGAATTATTGTTTTTAACCTGCCAAAATTCATTAAATCGGGTTTTGAAATTATTAAACTTAATGCTATAATCCCAATTTTTGATAATTTCGAAGAAGTACAGGCTTTTTTTGATAAAAGTCTAAAATCAAATGATTGATTTAATATAATTAGTCTGTATTTATTTTGACCAAACTAATCTCAAATATTAACAATAAAATTTTTTTATTTCTTTATGATATTTCAAAAACGAACTCATAACTGTGGTGAATTAAGAATTGAAAATGAAAATCAGATTGTTACTCTAAATGGGTGGGTTTCTGTGCTTAGAGATATGGGTGGTTTGATTTTTATTGACATAAGAGACAGATACGGAATTACACAACTTGTTATTGAGCCAAACGAAAACCCGGATTTAGCTGAAAGAAGCAAAGAGTTAAGATCGGAATTTGTTATATGGGCAACCGGGCAAGTTAGAAAAAGAGAAAATCCAAATCCAAAAATTCCTACTGGATCAATCGAAATTTTACTGACTGATTTTGCTATTATTAATCGCTCAGAGCTACCACCTTTCGAAATCAAAGATGAGCTCGAAACCAGCGAAGAACTCAGACTTCGTTACAGGTATCTGGATTTAAGAAGACATATCCTGCAAAAGAATTTTATAATCAGACATAAGCTTTATCAGGTTGTCCATTCATATTTTGATTCATTAAATTTCATCGAAGTTGAAACACCTGTTCTTATGAAATCCACTCCCGAAGGAGCCAGAGATTTTCTTGTTCCAAGCAGAATAAATAAAGGGAAATTTTATGCCTTGCCTCAGTCCCCTCAGATTTTTAAACAAATTTTGATGATTTCCGGCTTTGATAGATACGTTCAGATTGTCAAATGCTTTCGAGATGAAGATCTTCGCTCCGACCGTCAACCCGAATTTACCCAGATTGATATTGAAATGTCATTTATTGAGAGAGAAGATATTTTTATATTAATTGAAGGACTATTTAAAAAGGTCTGGAAAGAAATATTAGGTATCGAAATTACAATTCCTTTCCGAAGATTAACTTATCTTGAAGCTATGACACAATTCGGAAGCGATAAACCTGACACAAGATTTCAGATGGAGATTATTACAATAACCAAATTATTGAAAAATTGTCAATTTAAAGTTTTCACTGACATAATAAATTCCGGTGGAGAGATTGCTCTTATTAATGCAAAAGGTTGTGCAGAATTTTCAAGGAAGAGATTAGATGAACTGACTGAATTCGCAAAAAAATATGGTGCCAAAGGACTTGCCTGGATTAAATTACAAAATGGTGAAGTAAGCTCGCCCATTGCTAAATATCTTGATAAAAAAGAATTAGATTCAATTATTTACTCAGCGAATGCTAAGGAAGGCGATTTACTCTTGATTGTTTCCGATAATTGGCAAAAGTGTTATACTGTTTTAGGAGCATTAAGAATTGAAATCGCAAAACAGACCGGGTTATTGAAAAATGTTTCTAATCAGTACGAATTCTTGTGGGTTACTGACTTCCCCTTGCTTGAATTTGACGAAGAAGAGAACAGATATATCTCGATGCATCATCCTTTTACATCCCCTATGGATGAAGATCTGGAAATATTGGAATCACAACCCCATAAAGTTAGAGCAAAAGCCTATGATATCGTTGTCAACGGTGCTGAGGTTGGTGGTGGCAGTATAAGGATCCACGATGGCTCTGTTCAATCCAGAATTTTTTCATTGCTTGGTATGAGTCAATCTGAGGCAGAATCAAAATTTGGTTTTTTACTCGATGCATTAAAATTTGGTGCACCACCCCATGGTGGTATTGCTCTGGGATTAGACCGAATTGTAATGACTTTATGCGGCACTGAAAATATACGCGATGTGATAGCTTTTCCAAAGACAACAAGCGGACTTTCGCTAATGGATGGAGCCCCGACTGTTGTTGATGAAAAGCAATTGAAGGATTTAGGTATAAAACTCATTAATTCTTAATAATTTGTAACATAATTGAAAATCTTGTGTTATAAAGGCTGGGAATATCTTTAAAGTTTTCTATTATTACAAAATAGAAAAAATTATCTGGTTAATAAAATCAGATTTTTTTTGATAAGCCTATTATTAGTGTTGTTTGATATTGGTTGATTTAATGTTAAGACTTTTGATTATAGTTATTTTACTTGATTTTTCACTCTTGGCTCTTGCATCTGATGATATAAAAATTAATGAATTGATGCCCAAAAATGCTTATTCGTTATATAATAACGACCACAATACTTATGACTGGATTGAATTATATAACAATTCATCAAAACCTGTAAACTTGAAGAACTACAGAATTTTTGATAAAAATAACTATGATAAAGCCTTTATTCTTCCCGATACAATTATCCCTTCTAAATCATATTTGAACTTATTCGCAAGCGGAACAGACACAGTCTTAACAAATGCCTTTATAATTGAATCCTCTGGTTATGGAGTTAATCAAAGTGTTCTGATAGCAGGATATAGATTTGATTACATTAAACTTTATGGAAATTTTGATATATATTTGGAAGTTGCTTCAATTGAACCAATTGAAAATGGCTTTCCTCACTGTGGATTACTGGTAACCGAAAAACTTGATGATAGATCTCCATTTGTTGCCATTTATTATCAGAACGTGAATTACTCAAATTTATATTGGTATTGTTTCAGAGATTCATTTCTTGTAACCCCCAAATATAAGTTACCTCAGTTTAACAATCCAAACAAAACGGGACATCTAAGGATGAAGCGAATTGGTGATTCTGTTTATACTTATTGCGAGGATGCCGAAGGATTTGTTTTTCAAAAAGAAAGTAGATATTTTCCATCCAAAAACGTGTTTGTTGGTATTGCAACAGCCAGTTCAGACCAAAACAGACTTGCACGATTTTCTTTCAGGAATTTAAATATTAATGGACAAAAGTATGATTTTAAAAAACTTCACAGCTTTGAAGTAAATGTCAAAATCTCAGGAAAAAGGTATTATTCACAGGAAATTCATACCAACTTTAAATTATCTGATGAAGGCGAAACGGTTTATCTCTGGAATGCCGATGGTGAACTTATTGATACTTTTAAATTTACAAAGATGTTACCCGATGTTTCGATTGGCAGGCTTCCTGATGGCTCTGACAAAATCGTTTATTTCAAAAAAGGGACACCATCTAAGTCAAATAACTTATCTGTGTATTATTATGGTATCACAGAGCCACCTGATTTTTCTATTCAGGGTAGTTGGTTTAATAATCCCATCAAAGTAAAATTAAACAAATCAGATTCTTCGCAGAAGATATATTTTACTCTTGATGGATCAAACCCAACAGAAAAGTCAGAAATTTACGAAAATCAAGAATTTGAAATAAGTAAAAATACCGTTATCAAAGCTATCGCAATTAAAGATGATTTTTTCCCGAGCGAAATATTAACAAGAACTTTTTTCATTAATGAATCATCTTCAATTCCTGTAGTATCATTGTCGTGCGATATATCCAAATTAAAGAACGAAGACAGAACAGGGATGTTCGATAATAGATTCGAAGATATCAGAGCCCCGATCAACTTTGAATATATTGATAAAAACAAGAATTTGATTTATAATTCCCCTATTGAAATGAGGATTTTCGGTCATGGAGTGGCAAGAGGTTGGGCACAACCTTCACTTCGGCTCGACACAAGAAAATATCTTGGGAGTAAAAATTTGAATTATAAATTTTTTGGCGATGACTCTCAGATTGAATATGAGACTTTAAGGCTCAGAAATTCAAGTGGGGATTGGACTCATTCTTTTATCAGAGATGTCATGGTGTCTAAGTTAGCAAAAAGAATCGAATCCCAGCTATCAGCAGATTTTCAACCTGTAATTTCATTTATAAATGGAGAATTTTTTGGTCTCTATAATTTAAGGGAGCATATTAACGAAAGTTTTTTGGCTACTAAATATAATATACCCGAGGATTCTGTTAATATAATCAGAAATTTTACTGAAGTTACTGCAGGCTCTGTCAATTCTCTCTTCAAATTTTTAAACTATTTATTTCAATCCAATATACAGGATAGCACTGTTATTAAGACAGTTAGAAAAAACATTGATCTGAAAAATATCTTCGATTATACCATTCTATCATTATATACATCTAATTATGACTGGCCCTTTAATAATATAATTGTCTGGAATTCGAGGCAATATGATAGTTGCTGGAGGTTTATCTGCAATGATTTTGACTGGTCTTTTGCACTTGATAATTATGTTACTCATCCCGAGAATGACTGTGTGTTCAGATTCTTCGCCAATAAAGATTCTTCGGGCTGGTTGTTTTCAAAAATTGTCGCAAAACTATTAGAAAACATTGACTTAAGGAATGAGTTTCTAAATCGTACTGCTGATTTACTAAATTCAACATTTTTGAATAAACCTATCAAGCAACTCATTGATAGTATTCATAATCTATATAATGAGGAAATCGCAAGACAGAGAAATAAATACCCGGATTGTATGGAATTCAGAGACGAATCCTATCTTGCGATGATAGATTTTGCAGAAAGAAGACCAGAATTTTTAAGGCAGCATTTAGTAGAACATTTTAATCTTAGTGGAACTGCAAAGCTGAAAATAAGCAGCAATATTAAACATTTAAAAATCAAGATAAATTCCATCCTGACTGATTTGAATGAACCGTTTGAAGGAATTTATTTCAAAGATATCCCGATTGAAATCAAGATTATTAATACCAATAATTATGAATTCGTTGGATGGTCCAAAAAAGATATTCCTAATCATAGTAGTTTAAGTTTAACTCTTGAAGATTCTACAGAACTTGTGGCTCTATTCAAAATTGATAATAAGATACAACCAATTGTCATAAATGAAATAATGTATAAACCCCCGAAAAATGATAATTCCCATGACTGGTTCGAATTGCACAATCCTAACAAAAATGAATTAATTCTCGATGGTTATCAGTTCAAAGATGATAATGACACTCATATCTATCTATTCCCTCCTTATACAAAAATTGCTCCTTATGGATATTTAGTAGTTGCAGAAAATCCCACTGAGTTCCTCAAGATTTATACTGACGTGAGCAATCTGACAGGTGGTTTTTCTTTTGGTCTGGGAACAAGTGATCAAATCAGGGTTTATGATTCTTTTGGCACACTTGTGGATTCTGTGGCTTACAAAAATTCACCGCCCTGGCCTTTCGGGGCAGATGAAACAGGTTACACAATTGAACTCATCAATCCCATTCTGGATAATAACATAGGTGAAAACTGGAAAACCTCCACCACTTTTCTTGGAACACCCGGAAAACCAAATTCTTATTTCAATTTGATTGATAATTACTGTTTTTCAATGAACAAAAACTTACAAATATACCCAAATCCCGCTAAGGATTTCATAACATTATTTATTAATGAAAATAATCATTTTAACGATTTATCTGAACTAGATACTTATATTAAAATTTATAATAGTTTAGGGGAATGTGTTTATTCTGAGCTTAAAACATTTAATCAAAAATTGAAAATTGATATATCTGGCTTGGTTAAAGGTGTTTATTTTGTAAACTATTTTGATTTTTGTGCTATGTTTATTAAGATTTAATTTTTTTTGCACTAATAAGTTTGATTTTTATAGAAACCCACAAAAAAAAGCTATCTACTTTTTTAAGATAGCTTCTTTATTAAATCTCTTGAGAAGAAACTGTTTTTCGATTAAATTTTATTCCTTAAATAAAATAATCATTTTTTACCAAGCATAGCCAAGATTTACACCCAGGCCGTATGATTGATATGTTGGAGCTCCGGAAAATCTTGAAACAGGGAAACTAATAGTTAAAATTGGTTCAACTACAAAACCACCAAATACCCACTTATATGCACCTTCAATTCCGATAGAAAGTGTTGATCCACCATCAGCAGTCCCCGTTCCTCTCCAGCTCCAGAACGAAAAGGCAGCCATAGGACCAAAGCTGAATCCTTCAATAATTCTTTTGCCCTGCTCTTTAACTATATACCAGCGATAAGAACCACCAATACCATAAGCAGCCCAATCTACAGCCCAGCTATAATAGTATCCACTGATTGTTAAAGAATTTTGGACTGATAATTGAGTTTCATAAGTAGCGTTTAATATTCCAAAAGCCAATCCAAGAGGATTTGCAGATATAGAATTAGTATATACTTCCTTTGCATTGCTTGGGATAGCAAACCCAAAACAAATCATAAGTATTATTGTTGCGAAAAAAGGCTTCAACTTCATAATAGCTCCTAAATTCATTAAACAAAATTTTAGTTTGGCAATATAATTAAAAAAAAATTAATCTAAGAATTATTTTTTACTAAACAAAAAAAGCCGGCAAGAAAACCGGCTTAACGATAATATATTTAATAATATTTAATTGCAACATCCAGACCCGCCACAACCACAACTTGAAGCAGTTGTGATATTCTCAGTTGGGTTGTCGCTATATAGATTGAAGCTATCAGAGGCATACAAGTTCTTTGAACCATTACCTCCACACCCACAAGTCTTTTCTGTTAATACATCACTTGTGGATTCAGCCCCAGTCTTACATTTACAATTACCACCTGCCATAAATTACTCCATTATTAAAATAAATATTGTGCAATATAAAAAATATTTTAAATATAACCTAATATTTTTTATAATCCCAAATATACACTATTTTAGTAATATTATTAATTAAAAAATAGACGAATGATTAGAGCTAAACACACAAAATGGGCAGAGCTAATATTTGAAAAATATTTAGATTCAATCTTTAAGAAATCTTTTTCTGACATAAATCTAATTGGAGAAATACCAGAAATCAGTGATGATGAACAGTTGATTATATTGCCAAATCATTCTACTTGGTGGGATGGTTTTTTTGTCTGGTATCTCAACAAATCAATTTATCAAAGAAAATTTTATATTATGATGCTCGAATCAAGGCTGAAGAAATATAATTTTTTTTCAAAACTTGGAGCTTTTTCAATTGACCAGAATAATCCAAAAAGTATGATGGAAACATTCTCATATATTAACGCATTACTTCGGAGCGAAGAAAGAATTTTATTGAACTTTTATCCTCAGGGAGAGCTACTGCCAAACTTTACAAGACCAATTAAAATTCATCCGGGAATTTTAAAAATAATAAGAAATTTCGATGGGAGAATATCCCTTGTTCCGTTAGGAATAAGGGCAGAGTTTCTCGGCGAAAGGTTACCCTATGTTTTTTTTAACATTGGGAAACCTATTGATATAAAAAAAGAGGATTCCGAAATAATTAATTCTATCCAATTTTCAATAGAGGATTGCCTGAGTACAATTGAATTAAATATTATTAATAATAATTACGGACGGGTTATTTTTAAGGGTAAGAAATCACCCACATAAGATTAATATTATTTTCACCCGACAACGACTACATAATGTTAGATATTATTTTTTAATGTTCGGCAATTCCAGCCCGTAACCTTTCTTCTTGTCCTCAACTTTTAAAAGAAACGCTAATACAAGAGCAAGAATACCAAACACAGTAAAAATGAGCATTGGAAGAGTGTAGTCATAAGTTGTTGATGTAACTCCATCAACAACGATAGAACCAGTTATACAGTATTCATTAAGGACCCAACCAATAAGCAAAGGGACACCCATTAAACCCCAATTTTGCACCCAGAAAATCAGTGCATAGGCTGTTCCAAGCTGTTTTTCCGGAATTATCTTCGGAACAGAGGGCCACATTGCAGAAGGAACAAGCGAAAAACCTATTCCGAGAATTAATATCAATATTATTGCAAAAATCCAGTGATTGAAAATTGGAATTGCAAAAAGCAGATGAACCAAAGTAATTAATACAGCACCAATAATCATAATTGTTGCACCCTTGCCAACTTTATCGTATATACTTCCAAATATCGGTGTTAAAAGAATTGTTCCGAATGGCAATAATCCGGGGATTAATCCAGCTAAATTTTCTTCAACCCCGAACTTGTTAATCATTAAATCAGTAGCATATTTAAGAAAAGGAAAAACAGCAGAATAAAACAGAACACACAATAATGCGATATACCACCATCCTTTATTTTTGACTATAAACCAGATATCGCTAATTTTGAATTCCTCTTCTGCAGGCTCATCCAAGCCAATTTTACTGTCTGCTATTGATTTATCCAGTTTTTTATCCATAAATGTATAAACAAAAAAAGCAAGAAGACCAATGCAAAGCATTATCAGACAGATTAAAACTGGTAATGATACATCATTGAAGTATTTTGCTATCGGTAGGGAAGTTGATAGTGCTAATGCAGTCCCAAGTCTTGCAATAGAAAGCTGCAAACCCATAGCAAGTGCTAATTCCTTGCCTTTAAACCATTTAACAATAATTTTTGCTACCGTAATACCTGCAATTTCAACACCCACACCAAATATTGCAAATCCCAGTGCTGCTAACATAACCTGAGCTTTCACTCCAAGAATTATTTCCCCGTCTAATGTGTGAGTGGTTATTGCCCAATATTTAATTGCTGTTCCAAGAACCATCACAGCGGCTGAACCCAACCCAGTAAATCTAATACCCATTTTATCAAGAATGATTCCGCCTATGATAAGAAAGAAAAGAAATACATTAAACCATCCGTAAGCACTAGTGAAAAAACCATATTCTGCACTATTCCATAAGAGCTGATTTTCAAGCAAACCTTTTAACGGTGCCATTACATCGGCTAAATAATATCCTGCAAACATTGTGAATGCAACAACAAAAAGAGCTCCCCATCTTGCGGATTTTGAATCACTAAGCAATTTTATTACTTTTTCACTCATCATTTTTATCATTAAAAAATTCGAAAAGACAAATGTAAACAAAAATCGTATTGTTTAAAAGAAATAAAATAGTTTTTTGATTTTCTCGAAAAAATTTATTAAATAGAAAGTTTGTATTTTTATTTAAGTTAAATTTGTTTTTGGATTTTTTATGAGATTATATAGTTTTCTGATTATACTAACTCTATTTCTTTTAGTCAATTATAGCTCCGAATCTTGCACTAATTTGCTGGTTTCCAAAGGAGCCTCTGCTGACGGTTCTGTGATGATATCATACAACGCTGATGCAGGTGGTTTTATGGAAAGACTTTACTATTCCCCTGCAAAAAAACATAAACCTGAAGATTCGCTTGATGTTTACGATTGGGATACACATAAATACCTCGGTAAAATCAAACAAGTTGACAGCACATATCTTGTGGTTGGTTTGATTAATGAATATCAGGTTTCAATTGGTGAAACGACTTTCGGAGGGCGTCCGGAACTTCGTGATTCATTGGGTTTGATTGATTACGGCTCTCTGATGCAAATTGCATTACAGAGATCCAAAACAGCAAGAGAGGCTATCAAGGTAATGACCGACTTGGTCAAAGAATATGGCTATTATAGCTCAGGTGAATCATTTTCAATAGCAGACCCAAATGAAGCATGGGTTATGGATATGATAGGCAAAGGACCCGGTAGAACCGGTGCAGTGTGGGTAGCTATGAGAGTTCCCGATGGATATATTTCAGCTCATGCAAATCATCCACGGATAAGGGAATTCCCACTGAATGATCCGAAAAATTGCCTTTATGCCCCTGATGTCATCGAATTTGCAAAAAGCAAAGGATATTATAAAGATTCTGATGGTCCTTTCAGATTTGCTGATGTTTATGCACCTGCAGATCCCGGATCTTTGATGTTTTGCGAAGGAAGAGTATGGAGTATTTTCAGAAGGGCAGCACCATCACTTAATTTATCCCCAGATTATTTCAGAGCCGTTAGAGGTGCAGAGCCTTATCCTTTATTTATTAAACCTGATAAAAAACTTTCTGTCAAAGACGTAATATCTCTTATGAGAGACCATTTCAATGGAACAGAATTTGACCAGACAAAAGGAATCGAAGCCGGTCCTTTTGGCTGTCCTGTCCGCTGGAAAGGGCTCACCTGGAAAATTGAAGGTGATACCACTCAATATGCATGGGACAGACCAATTTCAACACAGCAGACTGGATTTGCTTTCGTTTCTCAGATGCGTTCGTGGTTGCCAAGGCAAATAGGAGGTATTCATTGGTATGGAGTTGATGATAATTATTCAAATGTTTATATGCCACTTTATTGTTCAATCACTAAACCCCCTGAAACATTCAGAATTGCAAGTATTGCCGAATTTGATATTAATTCTGCATTTTGGATCTTTAATCTTGTGGCTAATTTGGCCTATACCAAATATTCCTATATTATAAAGGACATACAGGCAGTTCAAAGCTCTTTGGAAAACAAATTTTTTGATTATCAACCAGCCATTGAAAAGGCAGCTCTCGAACTATTCAACAAAAACCCAGAATTAGGTGTTGAATTCTTAACCGAATATTCAAATAATCAGGTTGCAAAGACAATAACTACCTGGCAAAAGCTCTGGAAAGATCTCGTATTAAAATACAACGATGGGTATATTAACAACGTCAATGAGAATTACGGGAGAACTCCAAAGGGCGTTGGTTACGGCGATGAATTCTTAAGAAGAGTTATTCAGGAAAGGCCCGGTTACCACAAAGTTGAATGGCGTGAAAAAGTTGCCACTCCCGACGCTAATTTACCGGGAGCTATAAAAGGCGGCGGATCTGACTCAAGGTGATAATATGAAATTTTTAATAAATTTTTTCCTTTTTTTAGTTTGTTTCAATTTGACAAATCTAAAAGCCGAAACAAATGACATTAACTTAGACAATAAATATTCCGGTATTGTCAAAAGAATAATTGATGAAGCAATGAAGGACAGTTCCTCATGGGAACGGCTTGCTTATATGTGTGATACTTTCGGACCAAGATTGAGCGGTAGTGAAAACCTCGAAAAAGCTCTCAATTGGATTTTTGATGAAATGAAAAAGGATGGACTTGACAATGTTCAACGTGACGAAGTAATGGTACCAGTCTGGATCAGAGGTAATGAAACATGCAGCTTGATTTCGCCTCGTAAGGCTAAAATGAATTTTATGAGCTATGGAGGTTCAATTGCAACGCCAAAAGAAGGAATTACTGCTCCTGTCTTAGTAGTAAATTCATTCGAAGAACTGCAAAAAAAAGCAAATGAAGCAAAAGGTAAAATTGTTGTCTATAATGTTCCATTTATTAATTATGGTCAGGCAGTTCAGTTTAGATGGTTAGGTCATTTGAAAGCAGCTGAAGTTGGAGCAGTTGCAAGTCTTGTCCGCTCAGTCAGTCCATTCGGTTTTCAACTCCCTCATACCGGTTCAGTTGCCGATTATGTGGACACAATACCAAAAATTCCACACGGGGCTATTACTCTCGAAGATGCCGAAATGCTTCAAAGAATGCAAAATCGTGGGCAAAATCCAGTTATACATCTTTATCTTGAAGCAAGAACAGAGCCGGACAAACTATCATATAACATTATGAGCGAAATCAAGGGAAGTATCTATCCCGATGAAATCATTGCAATCGGGGGTCATATAGATTCATGGGATGCCGGCACTGGAGCTCACGATGATGCAGGAGGTTGCATAGCAACATGGGAGGCTGTTAAATTATTAAAAAAACTCGGATTGAAACCAAAAAGAACTATTCGCGCTGTTATGTGGGTAAATGAAGAAAATGGTGCCAGAGGTGGAAAAGTTTATGCCGAAAAACACAAACACGAGAAGCACCACCTCGTTCTGGAATTCGATGCCGGAGTCTTTCCACCAAAATCAATTGGATTCAGAGGTCCCGATTCATTATTTGATATTGTTAATACCTTCCAACCCTTCATTGCACAAATTGAACCCTCATTTACGTTTTATAAAGGAGGCTGGGGAGTGGACATTGACCCGATGCATAAACTTGGCGTTCCCGCTATGACATTTAATACAAACGACAGTGGTAAATATTTTTGGTATCACCATGCTGATTCTGACACTCCCGACAAAATTGATCCAATGGATTTGAATAAATGTGTTGCGGCAATTGCCATAGCTGTTTTTTTATATGCTGATTTGTAGAAAAATTATGACCAGAGAAAATTTAGCTAAGGAAATTTTTAAGGCTTCTTACTTAACCGGAACATTTGTTTTGAGATCTGGCACGGTGAGTAATGAGTATTTTGATAAATATCAATTTGAGAGCCAACCCGGACTTCTGAATGAAATTACAAACCATCTTGTGAATATTATTCCAAATGATTTTGATATTTTAGCAGGCTTAGAAACGGGAGGCATACCTATTGCAACTGTTTTATCATTGAAATTAGGTAAAGCACAGGTTTTCGTTCGGAAAAAAGCCAAAGAATACGGCACTAAAAAGTTAGCCGAGGGTATAATTATCAACGGGAAGAAAGTGCTGGTTGTCGAAGATGTGGTAACAAGCGGTGGGCAAATAATCAAAAGTGTCGAGGATTTGAGAAAAGAAGGTGCTATAATTGATTTTGCTGTTTGCATCATTGACAGAGAAGCCGGTGGTAAGGAAAATCTCCTCAACACCGGCGTTCAACTTATTTCTTTATTTACAATGACAGATTTAAAAAAATTATCTGAAGTATATTAATTATTTTACAAGAAAAAATATCTTATTTAATGAAACTCTAAAAGTTGATATTATATTCAATTTTAATACACTTATCCTGAACAAATTCAATTCCGTTTTCTTCGGCTAATTTTTTTCCTTCGTTATTTACTATCCCGAGTTGTAGCCAGATTACTTTTACATCACCACGAGCCTTTCTACGCTCCACTGCTTCCTGAACAACTGCGAGGCAATCCTCCGAACGGCGGAATACATCGAGAATTTCTATTTCATCCGGAATATCCATAAGACTTTTATAGGACTTCATTCCGTCAATTTGTTCAACGGTTGGATTGAGGGGAATGATTTTATAACCCCGAGCCATCATATAATGCGGAACTTCGTTTGCGGGTTTTGCCGGATTAGTGGACATACCATAGACAACTATGGTTTTATATTTTTCAAGTATTTCTTTCGTAGTCATTCAGTCTCCAATTTATTAATAAATGATAGGTAAAGTCTTTGAAGTCCATCTTCGAATTTTATTTTTGGTTTCCAACCAAGTTTTTTTGCTTTGCTTGTATCGAGCAATTTTTGATAGACGCCGTCCGGGAATGATTCATCGAAAAGAATCTCACCTTTGAATTCAGCTATCTCCTTCAATAATTGTGCTATTTCAAAAATTGTATAATCTTTACCGTAACCTATATTTATTAGTTCACCCGCATCCTCAAAGCAGATACTTTCCATAAAATAGAGCATAGCATCTGCCAGATCTTCAACAGCAAGAAACTCACGCCTTGGTTTACCACTTCCCCATAATTTTATATAAGTTCTTGTAATTCCAAGCTTTTCGAGTAATGATTCGATTGCATCATTATTGTTTAAATCAACTTTGTCATCCCAACCAAAACCAATAGGATTCATTTCCAGATCATTTTTTATAAAATTAAAATCATTTTCCTGCAATGCCTTGCCAATAGCGAATTTCCTCACGATTGCGGGAATAAAATGGGCAGTCTCGAGATTAAATTTGTCATTAATACCAAACAGATTGGGAGGCATTAATGTCAAAAAATCTGTTCCATATTGTTCATTATAAAACTGACATAACTTTAGAGATGCAATTTTTGCAATTGCGTAGGGTTCATTTGTCAGTTCTGGTTTTCCTGTAAGCAGATATTCTTCTTTTAATGGTTGGGTTATTTCTGCAGGGTAGATGCAGGAAGAACCAAGATTTATGAGCTTTTTTACACCTACTTTATATGCGGAATTAATCAGATTCAGACTTATGGATAAATTGTCATAAATAAATTCAGCTTTGTAGGTCTTATTAGCGAGTATCCCGCCAACCTTTGCAGCTGCAATAAAAACAAATTCCGGTTTTTCCTTTTCAAAAAATGTATGAACGTCAAGCTGATTTCTTAGGTCTAATTCTTCCTTACTTACATACACCAGATTGTTATAACCTCTTTCCTTTAATAAATTCAATACTGCAGACCCTACTAATCCTTTATGCCCGGCAACATAAATTTTTGAACCTTTATTGAATGCAAAACTCATAATTGATTCTTCACTAAGAAATTTTTAAATTGATAAAAAAATTTTTAACATCAATTATTAAAAGCCTTATAAATACTAATAATAATAGCCAATATCTTATTGGGTTGATAATTTCACTTATGATTTGTCCAATTAAGTCCTGTATCTTCCAACCTTCTGATTCCCTGCATTTTTGGTTTCAAGCCCACAGCGAGTAAATCAAAATCACACATAATTTTAACAAGGTCAGCAAATTTGATTTTTGGCTCCCAGTTTAAAAGTTTTTTTATTTTTGAAAAATCAGCAACAAGCTCAGGAACATCGGCAGGTCGAATATATTTTTTGTCGAAACAAATAACTTCCTGACCAGTTTTGATAAAATCCTGAATATCCTTTTCAAGGCTTTTTATTATTCCGGAATATCCATTATGTTTTTGTTTCCACTCAATTTCAATCCCACAATAAGCGAATGCTTTTTCCAGAAATTCAGAAACCTTATGGCTTTCGCCGGTTCCAACTACAAAATCATCGGGTGAGTCCAACTGAAGAATTTTTTGCATAAGCTCAATATACTCAGGAGCATAGCCCCAATCTCGCTTTGCATCAATATTTCCAAGAAAGAGCGTCTTTTGTTCGCCTTTTATTATGCGAGCCAGAGCTCTTGTTATCTTTCTTGTTACAAATATTTCTCCCCGTCTTGGACTTTCGTGATTGAAAAAAATACCGTTTGATGCAAACAATTTATATGCTTTCCGGTAGTTCACAACCGACCAGTATGAAAATAGTTTTGAAATAGCATAAGGACTATTCGGCTTGAATGGAGTCTGTTCACTCTGTGGGGCAGTGCTTTCACCAAACATTTCCGAGGAAGATGCCTGATAGAATCTTGTTTTTATACCGCTTCGCCTTATTGCTTCAAGAAGTCTTACTGTGCCGAGTGCTGATACATTCCCAGTATATTCAGGCATATCAAAAGAAACTCTAATATGGGTTTGTGCACCCAGATTATAAATTTCATCAGGTTTAATGTTGTAAATTAAGTCTGTCAGTTGACCCGAATCGGTAAGGTCTCCATAATGCAATTTGAGCTTTGTTTCAGGATAATTTTTCGGATCTTTGTATAAATGTTCAATACGGTGAGTATTAAATGTGCTTGCTCTTCGAATCAATCCGTGAACTTCATAGCCCAGACTTAGCAAATATTCTGCAAGATATGATCCGTCCTGACCGGTGATACCTGTTATTAATGCAATTTTCATTAAATATTTTTTTTATTGATAAAATTTATATTTTTTTATGTTAATTAAAATAAATTAAAAAAAAATAAATGAATTATTATCTCGGAATTAATTTTATTTGTTCGGCAATATCATCTTCAAAGCCTTCTAAATCAACTTTTTTCCAGATATATTTATAAGTCCAATCATCTTCGCTCACATTTTCGTCGGCAAGTTTTGTAAAAAGCAATCTTGATATATATTCATCCTGATTATAAATTTTTGATATCATACCAGCATAGACTTTCATTTGAAATTTGTAATGGGATATGAGTTTTTCTTTGTGAGCATTGTCTTGAATTATATTTGTTTTCCAATCCCAAATTTCATATTGTCCCTCATTGTTTTTCAAAAGTAAGTCAATTTTTGCATTCAGAAAATCATTATTGATAGGCATTGTTAGTAAATATTCGACTTTTCCGTCAAGAATATTTAAATAATTATCCCTGATTAGAGCCGTTTTTGAGACCTTCTCACTTTCCTGAAAGAGATTTTCGGACAAATCAGTGAAATTAATAAGATTTAAAGGAATCACCGAATGTATAATATTTAACAATTCGTTTCTATCCAGTGTTAAGTCATAATTAAGCCATTTACTTATTTTTTCAAGGATTTTGTGCATTAATGTTCCGTAAATTATCCCACTTTCTTCATCAAGTTCATAATCCTCAAAAAACATTCTATTGCTTTCAATATCAACAGGAAAGCCTAAGAGATATTTTTTTCTGTAATAAATTTCGTCATCTTGATAATTTTGAATTTTTGTTGGAGAGTAATTCAAATATTCTATACTTGATGATATTTCTTTAATGTTCAAGATTCGTTCTGTTTCTTGTCTTTCAGCTTTTAAACCAAAGGATTTAATTTCTTTGAAATCACTTATAATGTTGAGATCAAACCTGTGATCTATTTCAACAGGTTCATTATTGACAAGTATTTTTAATTTACTGTTAAGTCCGATTTTATCTGTTTCTATTAGATTATTAACGTCTAAATTTAGTGATTTCAAAATCATTTTAAAAAAGCCAGCAGGTTGAGATACTTTACCATCATTATTAAACTTTAATTCAGCGGAAATGACTAAATAATCTTTTGCTCTTGTTAAAGCAACATAAAGCACACGCTTTTGTTCTGCCAGTTCAATTTTTTTTCTTTCTTCCTTGGAAATTAAATAAGAAGGAGGGTCTCTTTGTTCCAAAAAATTATTTTCGTTTAACTTTTGAAGCGGAAACCATAAGCCCAAATCAGAGGAAATAACAAAATTCTCATTCTTTTTAGTATCAGAATTTGTTCCAGATAAAATAACAACAGGAAATTCTAATCCTTTTGATGCATGAATCGTCATAACGTTAATCACATCATCATCGGTTATAAAAACAGATTCACTTTCATCAATATCAAATTCTGTAATAAATTTGACTTCATTAATAAAATCATGAAAATTTCTGAAACCCCTTGAATCGAAATCACGAGTAAAATTTAAGAATTTTTCTATATTTGCTATTATCTGTTTTTCACCGGGTTTATTTGAAACAGTTCCAAACCATGCAGTGTCCTGAAGAAACTTTGCTATAAGGTTATAAATCGGGATTCTGTCTGCAATTTTTACATAATATTCCAATATTGAATATGCTCTGCTAATCTCGAAAATATTATTTACTTCAGTTGAATTATCAATATAATTTTTTAATTTTTGCCAATATGTTTCACCTTCGGTGTTTGATAATTTTATCAATGCTATGTCATCTACATTAAAAAATGGAGATCTTAACAGTGCAATAAGAGATAAATCATCTTTAGGGTTATGAATAAAATAAAGTAAAGAAATTAAATCGGTTATCTCCTGAGTTTGATAAAATCCGCTTCCACTATGAACAACAAATGGAATATTATTGCTTAAAAAAGACTCTGCAAGGGAAGAAAATCCAAGCCTTTTTCTTGATAGAATCGCAATATCTTTAAATTGAACATTTCTCATATTCCCGTTTTCGTCCATCACCTGAATTGGTTTTTCTCCATATACAGCATTCAAAATAAACTTTGTTATTTGTTCGGCTTCGCTTATGGTTTTTTCAGAATTCTCATCTTCTGGATAAGAATTTTTAAACGATATTAATAAATTAACTGCACCTGACCATTTATTAACTTCACTTATCTGTTCTTTAACAGACTCAATATTTCTTGCACAAATGAATGGTTCATAATTAATATCATATAAATTTTCGGATTGCTTCATCAGATTGCCGCAAACAAGGTCAACAAAAGAGGCTATAGCGGGTTGAAGTCTGAATGTGGCTGTTAGCTTTATATCACCTTGTGATTCCTCTTCGTTCTGAGCCTCCAAAACATCACTGCCCAATAAAAAAAAGTTAGTGATTATTCCTTTTTCCAATTTTTTTTGATTAAGATTTTTTATATCATTAAGGGCTTGATTAAAAACCCGAACGTCTGAATTCCTGAATCCATATATGCTTTGCTTTGCATCGCCAACAATAAAGAGCTGTGTTGAGTTAGGAGCTATTCTACCCTCCGCCAGTTCGGTTATTATATCCCGTATTATATCATATTGAATGAAATTGGTATCCTGAAACTCATCAACGAGCAAATAATCAATATTTCTTCTGACCTTACCAAGAATATAATTATTTTTTAGCAATTCTCTGGTTTTGATTAGCAGGTCATCAAAATCCAGACCATTAATTTCCTGCTTTTCGGATTCGATAAGTTCAATAGTATCCCGAACAATCTCCAGTAAAGTTCTCGATAAATCCAGAACTTTTCTATCAAGCTCGAAATCTTTAATATTGCTTAAAAATTCTAATATTTCAATTAACTTCTGCCCGTAGGTGTTAAGTATGAATTCTTCCTCATCATTAATTCCTAATTTCTTTTTTTTGTTTTTATCAACTTTTCCCTTTTGGGTAAAAAGCAGATTTAGATTAGTTTTAATATCTTGAATATGACTATTGAGCTTATCTGGATCTATTAACTCCTCAATTGTCAGATTCATCAGTATATTATCGAGATAAAAACCTACATTCGAATCCTTTTCAGAAGACAGCCGAATATTATTACCATAAACAAAACTTGCAATTTCATTCATCAATCTGCCAGATTCATTAAATTTAGAGCAAATCAGCTTATATGACTTTTCAAGTATTATTTCGTCTTCGAGTTTGTAAAGATTATTGAGACTATCAAGAATATCTCTTTTGTTCAAAAGAGTTTCGACAATAGATTGAACTTTTAACCTGCCAAGCTCTCTGAATAGATTCTTTGCTCTTATTTTTTTAATGTCATCATTAGATTCAAGCCAGATTTCGAAAGTGCTAAGGATTGAGTTTTGCCTTAGTGTCAGCAGTTCGGAATTAGATAATTCATAAAAATAAGGAGAAACATTGGCTTCTATAGGAAAATCTCTAAGAATTGAAGAACAAAAGCTATGAATAGTAGAAATCCTCGCGTAAGTCAGTGTTTCGCGAATTTGTCTCAACTTTTTCAATTTCGATAAGTCTGTTTCTTCATAGATAGCCTTCTCCAACTGTTTAACAATCTTTGTGAGCATTTCCGAGGCAGCCTTTTTTGTGAAAGTTATTGCTACAACTTTTTTGGGGTCAACCTCTTGATTTTCGTTTAGAATTATTTTAAGGAATTTCTCGACCAGAACAGCAGTTTTGCCTGAGCCAGCATTTGCAGTAACGCACATATTTCTATCAAAAGATAAGGCTAAGGTCTGTTCACGTGTATATTTCATGATAGAATATTAATAATTTTAAAGCAAAAGAATGGAAATTTACATAAAAAATTTTTAAAATTCCTAAAAAATTATTAAATTGCAAATCCTAAAATCGCGGGGTGGAGCAAATGGAAGCTCGTCGGGCTCATAACCCGAAGGCTACAGGTTCAAGTCCTGTCCCCGCTACTAAAAATAAAACAATAGCCTTGTAATTTATTCAAATTACAAGGTTTTTTTATTTAACAAAATTTACCATATCTAATTTTTTTCTTTGAATAATTATTTATAAATTAGAATCTCAAATTTGCCCAAAGGTTAGTTATGCTTAAATATATTTTAATTGCTCTTGGTGTTGCCATTATTCTTATTGGTAGCGTTTTTTTCCTTTTGTTTAATGCCACTTCCGGATTGACTGAAACCGCAGATAACTTTTTCAATGCTCTCTCGCAAAAAGATTATAAAAAAGCATATTCATTCTTATCCAGAGAGTTTCAAACAAAAACGTCCCCTGAAGACCTGCAGCAAAGGTATATGAACTCTGAGATTAAAAATTTCTCATCGGCAAACTGGCATAATCGTTCTTTTGAAAATAATATCGGTAAATTAGAGGGTTATATTAAAACCTCAACCGGCGGGACAATCCCGATTAATCTGGGTTTGGTTAAAGAAAATGATGTCTGGAAAATCAATTCTATTGACAAACTCGAAAGTGGATTTATGAATAGTCGTGATTTCAAAGAGCCAAAAATCCCCGATGACATCCAACTCAAACAAATGACCAGAGAAATTATTTTAGCACTTGGCAACTCTATTAACAACAAGGATTTTAGTGAATTCTTCAGTATCATATCATACACATGGCAAAAGCAAACAAAACCAGAAGAATTGCGTAAAGCTTTTATCAGTTTTGAGGAAAACAACATAAATCTAACTGATTTTGCTAATAAAGCAGAACCAGTATTTGACAAAGTCCCTGCTATTGGCGAAGACGAACTGTTAGTTTTAAGCGGTAGTTTTCCTTTGCAATTCGTCAGATTACGCTTTAATATGAAGTTCATTTACGAACATCCAAAATGGAAATTAATTTCTATAAATATTAAAACTGAGTAGAATGTCAAAAAAAGTAGCTTGTATTATAATACATGGAATCGGTAAACAAAAAGAAAATTATGCTGATTCCATCACTTTTGAACTAAAAAAGCAGTTCGCATATAGTATCAAGGAAAAATCAAAAAATCCTGAAAATGAATTGATTATTGAACCGGTTCTTTGGTCTAATGTTTTCCAGAATGCTGAAGATGAGCTATGGGAAAGACTCAAAAAAGGGGGCTCTCTTGATTACCGAAACCTTAGACGGTTAATGATAGACTTTGCAGCAGATGCTATTGCTTATGTAAAAATTCCAAATGATTCCTATGCCTATGATTCTGTTCATTCAATGTTTGCCAAGTCGTTGCACAAATTGTCCCGAATAGCTGGCGAGAAGGCTCCTCTTTGCATAATAGCACATAGCCTTGGGACTGTCATCGCAAGCAATTTCATTTATGATTACCAAGCAGCCGGAAAAAAACCGTATTTAATTTCCGAGGCGGTAAAGAAGGAATGCTCTGATACCCCGCTTGAACGTCTTGAGACCCTCGCATTATTCTATACTCTTGGCAGCCCGCTTCCAATTTGGGCATTGAGATATAATAATCCAAAATTCGGATTACCCGTTACGATTCCATCTCCAGAATTAAAAAAATACTACCCAGAATTAAAGGGTGAATGGGTTAATTATTACGACAGGGACGATATTATCGGTTTTCCACTAAAAACTATTAACAAAGAATACAATAAAGCAGTAACAGCCGATAGGGAAATCAATGTGGGAGATATATTCAGCAGCTGGAATCCTGCAGCTCATCTCGGTTATTGGAGTGACTCAAACGTCATTATCCCGATTGCAGAGTCATTGGCAAAAGTATGGATACATATTAATTCTTAATTCAACTGCTTTATAACTTTTGCAGGAACACCACCAACAAGAGTGTAAGGAGGGACATCCTTGGAAACAACCGCACCTGCTGCAACTACAGCACCTTCGCCAATTTCAACTCCAGGAAGAATAATCGCACCAGCACCAACATAGCTACCTTTCCTCAATGTAACAGCAGAGACAGTGCAATCATCTTTGCTGCCGCTTGTTCCTGCGAGCCCTTTGGCATCGTCATGGCAAATAATCATCACACGAAAAGATATAACCACATCATCTTCGAATGTAATCAGTTCGGGGAAAGAGGAATCAAGCATGCAGTCAAGCCCAATAAAGCATCCATTACCGATTTTCACCCCCATCAGGCGATATAGTTTGATCCTCAATCCACTTGGGATTGTGAAGCGGGTTATTATATCAAGAACTTTAATGAAAAATCTTAATAGAATATTACGTTTTCTTTGTTTTTCGTATTCGGATTTGGAAAACCGGGGATTCATAAAAATTCCAATCAGGAAGACACAATTTTGATGAAATCGTTATAATCTCTTATATAGTCGCTCTCTTTGTAGATTGTTGAGGCAAGAACTAGGCAAAGTGAATTGGAGGAAAAATTTTCGAGATGGCGCCAGATGAGCTTTGGAACATAAAGACCAAAATATGAACGATTCATCTGATACGTTTTTTTCTGAAAACCGTCATCCAGAACGACATCAAAACTACCGGAAAGAGCAACAATCAATTCCTGATTCTCGTAATAGGCATGCCCGCCGCGAAATTCACCCCCGGGAACATCATAGACCCAATATACCCTTTCGAATTTGAAAGGAACATGATTCATAGACTCAATAAAAGTAAGATTCCCACGCGGATCCAGAATTTTTGGCAGTGTGATTATTTGACCGGGTTCTTTCATTTGATTCACTTCACTTTGTTTTCAATTTTTTTCAACACATTTTCCCAATTATCAAATTCAACAGCCCTATCGTCAATCCAAACATCACCAATTGGTTTACCCAGAACAAGTTGATGATATTTAACACCATTTTGTTTTAACCAATGAGTAGTCATTTCAAATTCCATCCAACTCCTTGATGAGTAAATAATAATTATATGACCATCATCGTATAGCTTATTAATACTTTCAATTGAACCTGAAAGAGGTTTTGCCAAACTTCGGCTGTAAGTTTTCTCTTCGGTACAGATTGTACCATCCATATCAATTATCAGTTGCATCTATAAATGTCTCCCTAAATGATCGTGCCATTACTAAATTTTCCTTCCAATCAAAAATCGGTTGAATTTCTAATCCGAGATATTCTCTTAGCATAAACATGGTAAAATCAGCGCCAGATTGAATCGTTAAGGGTACTCCACCTCCAAATCGTGGATTAATCTCCATTATAAATATTTCTCCTGTAATCTTATCTTTGATAAACTGTATATTTATTGGACCACTAAAAATACCAGTTGCTAATATTCTTTGAACTTCATTTAATATTTTTAAATCTCTGACTGTAATCGCTTTTGTAACCTCACCTCCGGTAATTTCTATCCTTTTCCTCGGTATCATTGAAATGATTTCTCCGTTCTGTGAAATATAACAATCTACGGTAAATTCATCTCCTTCAATGAATCGCTGAATTAAATAATTATTTATATTGTCATTATTTTTAAAAGCTTTGAATTCCTTTTTATTTCTGATAATAATTAACCCCTTTGAAGCGGAACCAAAAATAGGTTTTGCAATTATTGGAAATTCCCCATCTTTAGGTAAAGGTAAATTTAGATTTTGATGAATAAACCATTTATTTGATTTATACTTATCAAAAAAAATCTCCATTGTTGATAAATCTGACACAGGAATAAATATATTATTACTCATCGTTTTTAATTTAGCTGCAATTATTGTTGCAGGATCAACAAAAGGAAGTATGATATCAATTTTTTTTTCTTTGATCGTTTTTAAAAGATGTTCATAAATTTTTTTATCATTCCATTTTAATCCAATTATTATTTCTGCAAGTGAGGATATAGGAACAAATCTATCAAGTTCATAAGAAAATATTTTTATTTCATAACCGAGACTTTGTCCTGATGAAATAAATCTCTCCGCTAATGAAACTCTTTTAGCCCCTCCAAGAAATAATATATTTATTTCGTTTTTCATTATTAATTTTTTATTTCCTTAATCTTATTTATTACTCTTTTCAGCTCAATTTTATATTCATTCATTATTAGATCATATAACTTCTTTAATTCGCTTGGGAGATAATCATGCACTATTCTATTCCTTAAATCCCGCATTTCCATCCATATCTCTGTTGAGCTTATTATTCCTAATTTCTCCATTTTATTTAGCATATCTCTGATGGTATCGGATTGCTCGGCAAAATAATATTTTTCATAAGTTCTAAAAAACTTTAATATTGTCTCAACGGCTCGAATAAATCTGCCTGATAGTGCATCATAGGGTTCGAGTTCCTTATCTGAATATTCTTTTGTATCATCAAATGGCTCCAAGCCTTCCAGAGAAGAATTCACAAGTCTCATACTGCTCTTCACCTTCTCCTTTGAGCTTATTAGCAATTTTTCTAATTCACTTTTCACTTAATCCTTACTTTTTCTATCGTTTTCAAAAAAGCTTCCTGCTCCTGGGTCAGATTATTTGAATTCATAACAAGAACATCAATCTTTTCTTCGCACTCTTGAAAAAAAGCTACAGACACTTTTTTTGACAGCTCGAATGAATCTTCGTCAGAAAAAATTAAGATATCAATATCTCCACCAGTTTTTGTATCGTCAACGCGTGAACCAAAAAGATAAACCTCCCCATTGACTACTTCCAGTGCCTTTTCAAGGGCATATCTCTGTTTTTCGTCCAGCCTCATAAAAACTCCTTTTTATACCCTGACACTGCTCGGCAGATTAACCACCCTTTCCTCCAACCATAGCGAATTTTCAAGATTTCCTGACTGACATTGCTCGAACATAACAAGTTTATTCATCAATCGCCAGATGGGGCGTGTCATCACTCCGTTTTCATTAGTATGTTTCAGAAATTCATTTCTTGCCTCAAAGCTCTCCAAGACGATTGTATTCAGCCAGTAGTTTGAAAAAGTGTTCTCGGGTTCCGTTATGAATTCAATTCCATTGTCCTCGCAAAACTCTTTGTATAGCATTGCTGTCTGGCGTTTGTTCTCAAGAATTCTATCAATATATTCCATCTGGGCAACCCCAATAGCGGCATTAACATTAGGCATTCTGAAATTATATCCGATTTCGTCGTGAACAAACTCATAGGGATGTGGCTTCTTTGCTGTGGTTGTGATGTGCTTTGCCCGTTTTGCCAGTTCTTCATCATCAGTTAGAATCATACCCCCGCCCCCGGTTGTTATTGTCTTGTTTCCGTTGTAGCTCAATATCCCGAGTTTCCCAAATGTTCCGGTATGATTCCCTTTATAAAAGCTACCAAGCGATTCTGCCGCATCTTCAACCACAGGGATGTTATATCTATCACAAATTTCAATAATTTCAGCAATCCTTGCAGGAAAGCCAAAAATATGCACAGGCACACAACCTGCGATTCTCTTCCCGGTTATTTTATTATAGCAATGTCCGTCGTCCTTCATTATTGATATCTCACTTAGAAAATCATAGAGTTTATCGGGGGACATCCCTAATGTATTTTTATCCACATCAACGAAAACAGGGGTTCCGCCCGAATGAACTATTGCATTGCAGGTAGCGGCAAAAGTCAATGGCTGGGTTATAACTTCATCTCCGGGTTTAACACCTGCTATTTGAAGGGCAATTTGAAGTGCTGTTGTTCCACTGACCGTAGCCACAGCAAAGCCAGCCCCGGTGAAATCTCTTGTCATTTCCTCGAATCGGGTGACGAAAGCACCTACGTAGGACACAAAAGTTGTATCAATACATTCATTCAAATATTCTTTTTCTTTCCCCAGAAACTTAGGCGCGTGCAGCGGTATAAATTCCTGCGAATTATATATTTTGCGAATGAAATTGGTCAAATTTTGGAGCATACTATTAATTCTCTCCCCCTCTTTCATAGATTTCCTCTATCTGTATTCTTATTTCGTAAAAATCTCTTATTGTTAGAACTATTTTTTCCAGCTCTTCTTCGGTCAATTCGTAATAAAATGGAAGCCTAAGAAGGCAATCAGAATACATATCCGAATTTTTTAGTTCACGCCCATCATGTTTATCGCCATAAAATGGGGATTTATGAAGCGAAAGATAGTGAAAAACCGAAAGAATTTCATTTTCCTTCAATGTTTTTATCAGATCGGTTCTCACGTTCAGGTTATTGCAAACAATATAAAACATATGGGCATTATTAGTGGCATAATCGGGTAAATCCGGCAACTGGAGATAGCCCTTTTCCTCTAAAAATTTCAGATTTTTGTAATAATAGTCCCAGATTTGCCTCCTTTTTGCCTGAATATTGTCCAGATTTTCAAGCTGAGCATAGAGAAAAGCCGCAATTATCTCCGATGGAAGGAAAGACGAACCAATATCCACCCAACCATATTTATCCACTTCACCCCGGAAAAACTCCGCTCTGTTGGTTCCCTTTTCCCAGATTATTTCTGCCCGTCTGAGGAAACGCTCGTCATTTATAATCAACATTCCGCCTTCCCCGGATATTATATTTTTCGTTTCGTGGAATGACATTGCCGCAAGATGCCCGATTGAACCGAGAGGTCTGCCTTTGTAATAAGAATCAATTGCCTGAGCGGCGTCCTCGACAACAAAAAGATTATATTTTTCGGCTAAATCCATTATTTTATCCATATCGCAGGCTATTCCAGCATAGTGAACGGGAACAATAGCTCTGGTCCTTTCGGTGATCAATTCTTCTAACTTATCCGCATCAATATTTGGAGTGGATTTCTCGCTATCGGCAAAAATAATTTTTGCTCCCCTCAGCACAAAAGCATTGGCAGTGCTAACAAAGGTGTAGGAAGGAATAATAACCTCATCTCCCGGCTTGATGTCAATCAAAATCGCAGCCATTTCGAGTGCGTCGGTGCAACTCGTGGTCAGCAAAGTCTTCCGGAAGCCATACTTTTCCTCGAAGAGTTTCTGGCACTTCTTTGTAAAAACGCCGTTACCGGAAATCTTGCCAGTAAAGACGGCTTCATACATATAGTGTGCTTCCTTGCCCGTCAGATAGGGCTTATTAAATGGGATTTTCATTAAAATCAGTTAATATACTTTATAAAACCAATTATGCATACTTTTTATTTTAAAGCCTGACTTAATATATAAATTAATTGCGCCAAGATTTTTTCCTTGAGTAGCTATGTATAATTTTTCAAACTTATTTTCTTTGAGATACGTTATTGCGGAATTAATCAAATATGTTCCTATACCCTTGCCGAGATGATCTTTTGAAACTCCTATCAATCCAATTCTGGCATCTGTATTGTTCAAAAATCTAATTGTTACAAAACCGGTTACTTCATTTGTTCCATCCATTGTGGATTTCAAACAAAGATTGTCAAACTCTCCCTTGACAGCTTTTTCAGCCCATAATTTATACAATTCATTAGCCCGAACTCTGTCAAAAATGGGATAGAAAAATCTGCTGTCTATAAAAAGAGAATCTGCAATAGATTTGATGTCGGCAATTTCTGACTCATTGGCTACAAACCATTGATTATTTTTATTTTCTTTCTTACTGAGATCCATTAGGAAGTCAACACGGGTATCAACATAATGAAAACCTGAATTTTCAAGAATTTCAATAAACTTAGTATTCTTTAAATCAGTCAGAGTTTGAACTAACCTGATATTGTTTGATTTAGCAAATTCGTCAGCAAATATCAAGTCTGATACTTCGCGAAGCTCTTCAAGCTGAGCAATCCCAAAACCGAAGAAATCAGAGTCCCAAGTGAGTTTTTTAATATATTCCATGATCCTGTATCATTAATTAATAATTTCTTTTACAATATAAATCGGTCTTGCTTTTGTCTCATCAAATATCTTTCCCAGATAAAGCCCGATAACACCCATAAAAGCAAAAGTAAGCCCGCCAAGAAACCATATAGATAGCATTAATGATGCCCAACCTTCTACCGGAATACCAAAAAAAATGTACTTGATTAAAACATATAGGGCTATTATAAATGACATTGCAGAAATAAAAGCACCAAGAAAAATTGAAACTCTTAACGGTTTATTTGAATGAGAAACGATAATATTTAGAGCCAGCATCAAAAGTTTCTTGAAATTGTAAGAAGATTTTCCCTCTTCTCTTTTGGCATGCTCAATATCTGCGAATCCTATATTAAATCCCATTGATGTTGAAAATACAGGAAAAAATTTTGTCTGTTCATTATATCTTTTCAAATTATCAATTACTATCTTTTTTGAAATGCTGAAATTTGCAATTGTGTTATCGAAGTGTGAATTTGTAAAATAGTTAAATAATTTATAAAAAAGTTTTGAACCGAGTTTTTTAATAAATTTGTCTTGCCGTTTGTATCTTCTGCCAAAAACTATATCGTAACCTTCTTTTGTTTTATTATATAGTTTTATTATTTCTTCTGGCTTGTCTTGCAAATCGCAATCCATAACAACCACCCAGTCACCAGTAGCATGATCAAGACCAGCTGCTATTGCTCTATGCTGTCCAAAATTTTTAGACAAATTAATTCCTTTAACTCTTTTATCTTTTTCGCATATCTGCTTAATAACTTCCCAATCTTTCTGTGGACTATGGTCATTAACGAGAATTATTTCGAAATCTTTAGTTATCTGAGAAATAGAATTATTTAATCTCTCAAATAATTCCCAAAGGAAATATTCCCCACGATATACCGGTATAACAACAGATATTTTCATTGGTTAAAAATCCTTATTGAAAATTATTCCGTATCTGTCTTTGCTCAAAATTAAAGCCTCATAAGCTTGATATGACCAAACACTTATAAAAATCAAAATAATAAATATTTTTATTAAAAGAGATTTTTTATCCTTAATCAAATTTTTAAAAGATAAATTTTCTGAAAAGATAGCTATAAAGGGTAAGATAAATAAAGTTACATCAGGTATTCTATATCTTTCCTGATAATGCCCATAGAAAATTGTTGCCGCAAGATAGTAAAATAATAACAAAAACATAAATAGTAATCTCTTATCTGCAAAAATGATTTTTAGAGATTCTTTCTTGAATGAAAGAATAAAAAGTATTACAAAAAAGACTATTGGAAGTACAATTGTTGCAGAAGTTATAAGAAAATTTCTGTTAAAAAGTCCTTTATAAAGTATCGTAAAAGAATTTCCTTCCGGCACTATCCCGAAAGTAAAGAAAAACTTTCGTGCTTGAAGTAGTAACCACATGTGTGGTTCTGAGATTATAAAATTGAACATTTCGTGCTTCTGAAATTTACCCGTATCGGCAGTAGTTGGATTAGTAATTTTATTTTCTTCAAAGTATTTTTGCATTTTACTGCGAAATAATTCCTCTTTTTCCTTAAAAATAAATGCTCCTTCACCCCCTTTGCCACCGTAAAATGTATGTCCGAAGAACAAAAAATCAAACCTTGTTGCCGGAGCAGGATTCAACGATCGTATTAAAGAAAGCGTTAATGTAGATGTTATAATTATTAAAACAGAAAGCAATATTGTTTTCTTAAATAATTGTTTGTTTTTTATTAAAAAGAAACTATACAAAAGAAGAAGGTAACCAAAGTATTGCAATTCAATTTTGAAGAAAAAGGTCGCAAATATAATTATTATTAATAAGAGGGAAGTAATAATATTTTTGCTAATTTTGTCTTCACTTATAAATTTAATCATTAAATAAATAACTAAGTTTACAAGCAACAACATAATTATAACAGTGTAGAATATTGAGCTAAATGCCAGAAATTCAACATAAATTGTTTGCAAAGCGACTACTAATAATGCTTTCTTTTCATTGCTTGTAAGCTCTTTAACTATAAAATATGACACAAATGAAACGAGTACACCAAGAATAGAATTAAAGATAAAAAAATAATCAAGGTTCCCAAGTATATATTTAAAAAAATAACCAATATATGAAAGAAGAAAAGCAAATGCTCTCGAAAAAAGTGGCAAACTTTCTCCGTTCTTTATTTGCTCGATTCCAGCCAAATAAACTCGCCAGTCTGTAAATGCAAAAGTGTTTGTAGTGAAAAAAATTATGAGTCTAAATATTGATTGAATAATCAATAAATAAATTAGAACCAAAATTGGCTTTTTTTCTATCATTAAATTTATATTGGTTACTAATTCCCTCATTTCTCCCTCACACATTCTTATATTTATCTGAAAATGGGTCGGTCAGAAGACCGTAATTCAATATTTCGTAAATTTCTTGCAAGCCTTGAGGAACTGTCTTGGTTATTCTAAATCCGAGCTGTTCCCGAATTTTAGTAAAGTCCACACGATAATCCCGTGGGTCTTCCTGTTTCTGAACATATTTTATTTTCGCATCTGGAACTAATTTCAATATTTCGTCAGCAATCATTTTCTTTTGATAATTTTCCTTTGTGTCCCCAACATTGAAAACATTGTGATTGACTTTTTCAGCTGGACTTTCGAGTACCTTCACACAGGAAAGTGCCAGATCCTCCACATGGCAGTAGGGTCGCCAGAATTGTTCACCGAATATAACAAGCTCCCGACCGAAAGCAACTTCCCGGATGAATTCGTTTACCGTAAGATCGAATCTCATTCTTGGAGATAGCCCATAAACAGTAGAAAAGCGAAGTGCAGTAGGTATGAAATCCTCACGGGTATTCGATTCAAGTAAATATTTTTCGAATTTGACTTTAAGCTCTGCATAAAGCGAAACGGGACGCAAAGGAGATTCTTCATTTACAAATCCATCACCTTCCATTTTACCGTAGTTACTGCAAGTAGAGGCAAAAATAAATCGCTTAACATTTTGTGATTCGACTGACAAGTCAAAAAGATTTTTAGTAGCAGTCCAATTTATTTCATTAGCAAGTTCGGGCTGTTTTGCACAAGCAGGGTCACCAACAATTGCGGCAAGATGTACCACAGCATCTACACCCGCTAAAGCAGATTTAATATCTTCTTCATTTCTAACATCTCCCTTAATAAATTTAAAAGTGGGGTGATTATAAACCCCCAATAATGATTCACCTCCGAAGAAAAGAGCATCCAACCCAACAACAGAATATCCTTTTTCCAGTAAAAATCGAACAAGAACTGAACCGATATAACCTGCGGCTCCGGTAACCAAAACTTTCTTTATATTCTCAGCCATTTTTATATCCTTAATATTTTTTAAATTTCAAAATCTTTATCAGAATTAATATATGTTAATATAACTTTAGTAAATTCCTCAAAATCAATGAGATTATTAGACAATATAGATTTCAGAATGTTGATATCCAGTTGTTTATAGTCATGAACAGCAATATTTCTGAATCCTATCATTTTTTTCATTTTATCAGCCAAAGATGAATCAATTATGTGATTTTCTCTTAAAATATCAAAACTTTGCTTATATTTTGACGGTAATTTAAACCCTTTTGTTGATATAATAATACTAGCTAAGTCAATGCATGCCTGAACTGATCTCTGTAAATTTAGCACAAACACATCTTGAGTAATAATATCATCCAAGCTTTCTTTTTTTCCATTCGTAACCTTCATTATTGTTGCCAGACAATTACTTACAATTGAAATTTTGGATAATATGGCATCTTTTTCAAACAATAGATTTCCTTTTCAGAAGATTATCTTCAATTATTTTCCGGCTCATTTTGAAGTCCAGATATTCGCTTATTTTTCTTGCTTTGAACAGATTAAATTGATGTTTGTCCCTGCAATAAATCAGCTTTCCGTTTGCAAGAATCTGCATTGTAATTATCGGGTCGGCATCATTCAGAACAACTAAATCAACATCCCTGTCTGTAATATCATCAAGATTGTCTCTTATTTCAATTACCATATTATCAGAAAAATGGTCCTCATTGATAAATACTCCGATATCAATATCGCTTTCCTCATTATAATTCCCATTAGCAAAAGAGCCAAAAATGATAGCAAAATCAATTTTATCAGAAAACTGATTTTCAAAAACCTGTAATATTGATTCGATTTCGGACATAAAAATTTATTTAAAATGTTTATCATAAGCATCCTGAGCAAGCTGATAGTCATCAATCTGACCAATATCAAGCCAGTATTCAGTAATTTCGTATTTTGCAATGGGTTTTTTGAGTTCGAGCATTTTTAATATCAAAGTATCCATATTAAAAAATTCATTATACGGTATGATATCAAATAATCCGGGTTTGAAAACATAAATACCAGCAAGAATTTTGGTTTTGAAATCCTTTTTTTCCTCGATATTGGTAACATAATCACCATCATAAAATATATTACCGAATCGAAATGGAGCAACAAACTCTTTAATTCCGACAACAAGGTCAGCGTCCGATTTTGAAAGAGCAAAATCATACATTTTTGCGAAATCACAATTCGAAAGAATATCCCCGTTCATCAGGATATAGGGTTCGGTTAACTCATCTCGAAGCAAGGTAACCGGACCGGCAGTTCCGAGCTGTTTTTCTTCCTTGCTGATTTTGAGCTTAACCCCATATTTGGCACCATCGCCGAAATAACCTTCAATAAAATCGGATTTATAGTTTGTTGCAAGGAAAATTTCATCGAAACCATATTTTTTCAGATGTTCAATCTGAATTTCGAGAACTGCTTTTTCGCCGATTGGTAGCATAGGTTTAGGAATGACCCCTGTCAAAGGTCTTAATCTAACCCCCAGCCCACCTGCTAATATAACTGCTTTCATAAATTTTAATCATTTATAATAAAATTTAACTAATTATATAAATTAATCCATTTTTTTATTGTTGAATTTATATTAAATTCATCATATAGAATTTGATGATGATTTTTATTTTTTTCTTTATACTCATGAATATTATTAGTAATATCAGGCAATAAATTCTTGATTTCACGAGTGTTATCGACTGTATAATAATTAATTCCGATATCATTAAGTTGTTTATAAGGTAGCCAGCTACCAGTTAATAAAACAGCTCCTGTGTATAAAGATTCGAGCATTCCAGATGATAATTGGTCATATTTAATGATTTTTATACAAATATCAGTTGAAATTCTTAATCTTGCTAAATCCTCGTAAGATAAGAAATTATCAAAAATAATATATTTATAATCTTTAAAATTATCTTTGATAAATTTAATTACTGATTTTTTATACTCTCCTGAATCTCCATAAGTAAGTTGAAAGAGAAAAAATACTTTCGATTTATCTAATTCAGATTCCAAAATATTCGTGAAAGTATCTATATGATGCTCTGATTTATATACTGCCATTGTGGGTAAAATAGTAATCTTATCCACATCAATACCCAGCTTTTGTCGTGACTCTTCCCTGCTTTCCTTCGCCATTACCTCATCTATTACGTCAAGGAAAGCTACAGGCAAGGGAATCACTTTTGTTCTTTCCCTATATTTTTCACCATAAACAGCAAGGAATTCTTCCATCATATATGGATTTGCAAGAGTAAAATTATCAATATATTTAAAAACCCTACTGAACAATAATCTTTTCGTCCACAGGTTATAAGTTGTCCCACCATAGACAGAAACAATTAACTTACTAGTCAGCTTTCTTAATTTTGGAATCATCCAGAAATTTTGCCTTTTTATGTTAAAAATATGAATTACATCATAGCTTTTTTCCAATTTCCCAAGTAATATTATTGCAGCTATAAGCCTTTTAAATAAAACCAAAACTGGAAATTTATCAAATATGCCCTTTTTGAAAATAGTAATTTTTTCATTAGTTGTTTGTTTATCAAGTGTATAAGTCCACATATCGAGCAAATCAATCTGGTAACCCTCCTTGTTGAAAAACTCCTTCAATCGCTGGTACCAGACATCTGTTTCCTTCCTAATCATCAGGACTTTCATATTATCCAATCTCTTTAATTCTCCAGCTTGGTTTTCTCAACATACTCTTTTCTCTTCTTTGTTCTCTTAATACGAAATTCCCGGTATAAATTAGGGAAAAGGCAGGAAAATGAAAATAATAATTTATGAGAAAATTTAAATTGACTATTCCCAAAAAATTCACTCAAATATTTTAAATTATTACTATATTTTCCATTTGTATATGCATTCCTTTCGAAATTTCTAATTGTAATATACCCTTTTAGCACATTAATTATTTTTTCTTTATCTTTTCTTAATTTATAATTACCGGTTTCGGCAATTTTCAATTCTTCGTTTAAAATTCCGAGATGATAGTCAATTTGATAAAGAAACGTAGCAATAATTTTTTCACGTGTTGAATTGTCGTGCTGTGACAGATTAAATTTACCTATCCTCCTATAGAGCAATGGGTTAACCGAAAATAGAGAGCCATTATTTATATGAGCTAAAAATATAAGAAAATAGTCCTCATTGTAAAGATTTTCGGGCAAAATCCCGTCTGTTACATCAAGCAGTCTTCGCCTGAAAACAAGTGAATAGCCACCGTAAGAATTATTGAAAAGGGTGTGGTAATCAAGATCTTTAAACAAATAAATATTATCTTCTTCGAAATATTTACCTTTACCATAGGCTTTATGAGCATCTGCAATAAGGGAAGTATTCCTTACAACTTTGCCCTCGTGGTTTATTGTTATCGCATCGGAACCAAGAATATCTACATTATATTTATTAAGTAAATAAACTGCCTTCGAAGTACGGTCAGGAAAGGAAATATCGTCCCCACCGTTCAATACTATTATTTCACCTGTTGCCGCACGAAGTAAACGGTTAGTGCTTTTTGTTAAACCAAGATTTTTATTCCCGCTATCAACGTAAGCAAATAAGTTTTTTTTGTCAGATTTTTCGATATACTCCAGAATTTTTTCCGCAGTTCCATCATTTGAGAAGTCATCTCGGACAACAATTTCAAAATTATCATAATCCTGGTTAACGCACCCGTCCAGAGTGGACTGAACATACTCAGCCTGCTTATAAAAAGGGACTAATATGGTAACCTTAGGACTGCTCATTAGCTTTATTTAAATTATTAATTATGAACTTAAATTTTCCGGCGCCAGTTCGCTCAATTTTATCAACAAATTCGAATTCAACCTTCCAGCCGGGACTTCGTAATTTGACTGCTTCAAGAATTTTATCAAGCTGTGAACTATCAAAATTTTGTTCTTTAACAATTTTGATATCAACAATATCAATTGAATTTTGAATCACCTGATAATGTTTAATACCCTGACAATGTTCCCAAAAAATATACAAGAAAAACCAACCATGAATATGTTTTCCTTCAGGTGTAATTAAATAATCAACAGACCTGCCAACGATATCTTTTAAAAGTTTGTAACCTCTGCCACAATCACATTTTTCAGCTGTAATTGTTGCGATATCTCCTGTATCATATCTTATAAATGGCATTGCATAATTATGAAGACTGGTAGCGAGGACAGAGCCTTCACCTTCATTTAGTTGTTTTCTATCATTATCTATAATCTCAAGAATAGCACCTTCGGTATCAATATGTAAACCTGTATGATGTGGACATTCATTTGCTGATATTCCTCCATCAAATAAACCGTACCCATCAAACACATCACAATTAAACGCTTGTGAAATAATAGGTTTCATAAAAGGATGTAATTTTTCTGAAGTAGTAAAAATAGCTTTTGGTTTAATAATCTTTATATTATTATTTATTATCCATTCACTGAAAAAGTAAATCGAAGAAGCATAACCTCTAATAAATTTTGGTTTAAAATTATTTATGATTTCGACGTATCCCCTCATTTCTTTTTCGGACATATCAAAGGAAGACAGCTTTTTCAGGTTTCTGGCAGTTTCATGTAAAAATTTACCAAAAATAGATTTTGCATTTGCACCTAATGAAGACCCAGCAAGAAATACCATTTTATCGCCGGGTTCATAACCACCATAACTCCATCCACGATAAAGGGTGCAGCCATTCATTATTCTTTGCTCTTTTGACACACGGTATTTCATAGGAGTCCCTGTAGAGCCTCCGGTTGCCCGATTGTCATATTTCATTTTATCAAGATTTTTTGGAATAAAGTCATTCCAATTTTCCTTGATTATTTCTTTAGTTAAAATTGGCAGAATTTGAAGGTCTTCTGACTTTTGTATATCAGATGGAATAATACCCAATCTATCAAATAATTTAGAATAGTAGGGAACATTCTCATAAGCAAATAAAATCATTTTTCTAAGCTGCTCGTCTTGCTCAGCTTTTAATTCTTCATAAGGCTTCCACTGATTTTCCATAAGCCTGCGATAGACTTTCCAAAAATTCGGAGCCGCAACAAAATGAGCCAGTTTGAATATTGATTTTCTAAGCATGAATGACTTTATTTTTACCAACAAATACCATCATAATTATCGAACAAATCTAAATTTTTTAATCTGATAAAATCAATAATTATCTTTGATTTTTCTCTTTCTACACTCAAATAATTCTCATAACCTTTTTTGGAAACTACCAATAATTCAGATTGACTATAGACTTGATTGATGTCGTAATAAAGCAGGTTTGTAAAATGTGGAAGTTTTGAAGTAATATATTCCTTATTTTTTCCAATAAGATTTGAAATATTAATGTCGTTATCAAAAATCCTTACATTATAACCCTTCCCAATAAGCATTTCAGTTAATTCAACCATAGGGCTATTTCTTAAATCATCAGAACCAGATTTGAATGACAATCCAATAATACCAATATTTTTTTTCTGATATTTTGAAATCAAATCAAATGCAAATTGAATATGGCTATCATTACTATTTTCAATTGAGTCAATTATAGGTGTACTTAGATACAAATCATGAGACATTGTTTTCAATGCTTTTAAATCTTTCGGAAGACAAGAACCGCCATAGGCATAGCCCGGTTTTAAATAATATGTCGAAATATTTAACTTAGTATCAGCAAGAAAAATTTCCATTAATTTATGTGAGTCAATACCTTGTTTTTTACATATTCTCCCGATTTCATTTGCAAAAGCTACCTTTAAAGCATGAAAAGTATTATTTACATATTTTATCATTTCTGCTATTTCAATTGTCGTTTCAAAAATTGGAGCATTGATATTTTCGTGAATTTTCTTGAATATTTCTATAGCCTTTATGGAATCTGATCCTAATACTATATAAGGTGGGTTAAAAAAATCATCTACAGCCGTTGCTTCCCTTAAAAACTCTGGATTAGAGACTATTGCGAAATCAACATTACATTTCTTACCTGAAATGTTTTCAATAATTTCGGAACATTTGCGATTTGTTCCGGGAAATACTGTGCTGCGAATAGCGATTGTATGAAAACCTTTCTTAGATTTGAGGGCTTCGCCTATTTCTTTGCAGACATTAAAAATATATTCTAAATTCAAGTGCCCATTTGCTGTTGATGGAGTTCCAACACATATTATTGAAATATCAGAATTATGGACTGCATAAGCTGAATCAATTGTTGCTTCAATATATTGTTGTTTTCTACCTTTTTTTATTAGTTCGTCTATTTTATCTTCATGTATAGTGGCATAACCATCATTTATCAATTTTACTTTTGTTTCCGAAATATCAACACCAATTGTTTTGAAGCCAAGTTCTGCGTAACATCCAAGACTAACACAGCCAACATAACCAAGACCAAAAATGCTAATTATCATTGCTTTTCCTTTATTTTTGTTTCAATCATATTTACAAAATCAATATTTAAATCGTCAAATTCTTTAAGTAAATTGTTTCTTATATCTAATTGTATTTTTTGAGATAATGTTTTGTTAAAATTGCTATCAATTTGGTTTATTATTTTTGCTATTTCATGAAATTCTGAATTAATGTATAATAATTTCTTATCATTTAAGAATCTGTTCACCGCCATATCCCTATTACCACAATAAAGAGACTCCACTCCGAGTAAAGCGCCTTCGCGAGGAATACTATCACCATTGGAAATTACCATTTTGCTATAATATATTAATGAATGAATATCTTTAACAGGCTCTTTTAAAATTATACAATTTGGAAATCGAGTTGCTTTTGATTTATCTTCTAAAGAAAGAATAATTTTTCTATCTTTTAATAAATCATTTATAATTTTCTCAATCAGGTCATCATTTATGTATTGATAATTCATTGTTCTGTTATCAACATATCGAATAAAATAATATTCTTTTTCTTCAAGATTGTACTGCTTCAAAATATTCTTATCAGGTGAAAAATATTTAGGTGATAAATATGACCACTCCTTTAAACCGTTAAATTGTATTATGTTATTGCCAGTAATATTTGTTGATTTGGGAACATATAAAACATCTAAAAAGATTCTTAAAAATTTCATTACACTTTTAAATTCCGGGTCGTCGTTCAATCCTATAGTTGGTATTTTAAGTATTTTTCCGATAAATGCTAATTGTACAATTGCAGTTCCAGTTAATAAAACGTATTTATTTTTTCTAACTAAACGAAAAAGTTGAATAAGCCTTATAAAGGCATTATTTATCAATGTATCAAGTTGATTTTTGCCTTTTCTTCCATATATATACAACGGAAATTCGGGTAACTCTTTTTTTATGATGTCCGGAATTTTTCCCCTGTTTAATGTTGCTAAATGAATATTATATCCTTTTATTTTTAAAGTATCAATTATTGTCTTTAAAAAATTAAGCTGTGCCGGATGTCCTATATCAAACAAGATATTCATTAAATAATTAAAATTTTTAGATTGTTTTATCAAGATTAGAATTTTTCCCTCATAGAATCACAAAATTACCCCAAATATCTTATTTAGACAAATCTAAATACCTCCACATTTTGATTTATGCCTTATGATTTTCCCAAAATAGAAGAAATCCATATTCAGTTTTCGTCTTTAACTTGAAAAAGTAAAATTTAATCCTCGCAGGTTTGAACTGTCCGCCTCAGGTTTGCTGGCTCGAACCCCTTATCTTTTACCCTTCTTATGATTTCCTCGTAAATTTTGTCTTCCATTTTTGGGGTACGGGAAAGAATCCATAAATATTTGCGGTTAGGATGCCCCACAACAGCCCATGAGTAATCATCAGCAAGTTCGATAATCCAATAATCACCCCGAAAAGGCCAAAAGAACTGAACATCGAGTTTGGCATTGTTAGAATTCGGAACGACATAAGCCCGACCGCTAACCTCCTTCAAATCGCCGTCCACACTCCATTTTCTGCATCTGTTGATAACTCTGATGAACCTTTCCTTTCCAATTATGTATTCAGCGGTTGAGCAATAGCATCCTTCCTGAAACCTCTGCGGGAAAGATGCTATTTCGTACCACTTTCCTGCATATTTGTTAAGGTCAACATAGTCAACAACTTTCAATTCCGGATAACTCCTGCAACCGAATAAAGCCATGAGCAACATTAAACCAAAATTCTTGAATCTAAAAAAATTCTTATGCTGTTGATTTGTCATAATTTATTGAACAAGCACTGAAACCCAAAAATACGGAAATTTTTCGCCTGTTCCTTGCAATTAAATAATAAAATGGGTTAAAGATTGATGAAATTATCCTATTCGCTCCAAAAAAACCTATAATTTTATAAATCCCACCAAGATTTTTTGCTATTTCGAATACTGCTCTCGAACCTTTATAGTATTTCGCAGTCCTTATATCAATCATAATGACTGATTTCATTGCTTCATTGATGGTCAAATTATTATCAAACTGACTAAAATCAAAATTTTGAAAAGGAATAATCCTGAAAAGATTTTTTTTATCCTTCAGTAGTATCCATTCAGCAAGAGCAGAACAAATACCACATTCTCCATCATAAATTATTATTGCATCATTATTCATTGATATATTTAAGTCCTTTTCTGCCAATATCTTTTCTGAAAAATTTATTTTGGAAACTGATTTTTTCGACAGAACTATAAGCTTTTTCAATGGCTTGCTTAAGGTCTTCGCCGATAGCTGTAACTCCAAGAACTCTGCCACCTGAATTGACTATCTTACCATCCTTCAGAGAAGTACCAGCATGAAACACAAATGCTCCATTTTGTTCAGCAAGATCAATTCCGCTAATTTCGAAACCCTTTTCAAAATCATCGGGATAACCTTTTGAAGCCAGAACGACACAGCAGCAATATTTATCATTTATAATCTTTATTTTGCTTTTATCAAGCTTACCAATAGCAGCACTATAAAGCAAAGCAGCAAAATCGCCATTGATTAATGGAAGTACCGCCTGAGTTTCGGGATCTCCAAACCGAACATTGAATTCAACAACCTTTGCTCTGTTATTTTTTATCATCAGACCTGCATAAAGGCAACCCCTGAAAGGAGTTCCTTCAGCATTCATAGCCACGATCGTGGGAGAGATAATTTCACTCTGTATTTGTTTCAGAACTTCATTATTTATGACTGGGGCAGGGGCATAAGCGCCCATACCGCCTGTATTTTTTCCTTTGTCCCCATCGAGTATTCTTTTATGGTCTTGGGAAGAAGGCAAAAGAATAAAATCCTTTCCATCTGTAATAGCAAGAACAGAAGCTTCCTCCCCTTCCATGAATTCTTCGATAACTATGTTATTGCCGGCTTCGCCAAATAGTCCGGAAAAAATTTCCTTTATAATATTTTCTGCCTCAAGAAAACTTTCTGCTATAACAACACCCTTGCCAGCAGCCAGACCATCAGCTTTGATAACAACCGGAAATCTACTTTTTTTCAGGTATTCAATTACTTCATCATATTCTTCTTTGCTAAAAATTTTGAAATCAGCAGTTGGAATATGATATTTTTTCATAAACTCCTTTGCAAATCCTTTCGAGGATTCGAGTCTGGCAGCGAGTTTTGAGGGACCGAAGACAGTTATGTCGTTTTGACGCAATGAATCAGCCAATCCGTCAGCAAGAGGCTGTTCGGGTCCTATAACGATAAGGTCAATATTATTTATCTTGCAGAAATTGACAAAATCTGTGTGTGTCTTAAGTTCCTGACGGACTTTTTCAGAAATTTTCCAGATACCGGGATTTCCGGGATAGGAATAGAGTTTTGTGCAACTCGCTGATTTTGTTAGTGTTAATGCGAGAGCATGTTCTCTCCCGCCGCTACCAATGAGCAAAATGTTCATAAAAAGACTATAATTTATTATTTAGTTTTGGATACCAAAAGTTAATTGCATCTGACAAAGTCCAATAAACGACTTTTTCGGCTAAATCTTTTTTTATATTCTCAAATATCCATTTGAGATTATCATTTGTATGCGCATCTTTAATATGTCCGGAGGCAACAACAGGAATAATTAAGTTTTCTGTTGTATTCTGGTTGTATTCATTGTAAATATCAGAAAGGATTTTAGTAAAAACACTTGCGGGAAGATAGTCATAGTCGAGCTGAATAACAGTTTTCTGTAAAATTGCTTTTAAATAAAATGAAAAATTTTTCTTTTGTTTGCTTTTATAAAATCTTTGCTCGCGGGGGTATCGGATGCTTTTAACTCTTTCCCTCTCTTTTTGCCATTCTAATTCACGGTCTGGTACTTTTATATTGAAAGTTGATTTATAAAATAAAGAGGGAAAAAATTTTTCGGCGACTTTTGACTGAAGTAAACTTTTGGAATATATAGGTATTTCCATTAACCCGGAATTTCCTTGTTCGGTTACAGAATTTTCTGAACAGATCCATGGCAAAATATTTGAATGGGCATCAGAAAAGTCGTAAAATCCTTCATTTTTCAAACCCTTGGTTACTGAAGAATCGCATATAATACCTGCTTTGAGTAGTTTTTCGATTATTATTTGAGATGGTTGAATACAATATGCACCAGCTCTGAATGCAAGACATTGATAATCTGGTTTGACAGATTTCAGAACAGTTTCAAGGTAGCTTTTTCCTTTTAATATCATTGCTTCAATTATTTCCCCGTCAAGAGATGAGATTGCCCATTTTTCCATATTGAGCAACCATTTTCCAATATCAAAAATGGAATCAAGCCATTGCGGATGAATATGCAATTGAACGTCTGAACCCGATTTTATGACTTCTTTAAGGATTTCTTCCCAAGATGATGATATATTTTTTGCCCAATCAAATCTGTCCGATAAAGAAAGATGGGCAAACTGCTGCCCTACTTCAGCCATTATTGTAATTCTGCTATCGAATTGTTTCATAATTCGGAGTAAATAGAGCAAAGGCTTATGCTGGACTTCGAAGTAATCTCCAGTTCCATCTCCAAATAATTCCCAATCATTAGTTAGTATTAAACCTATTTTCATCTTCTATCCGAACAATCTCGAAGGTTTGTAGTATAATCTCTTATAAATTGTTATTCCTTGTTCTGCAAGTTCACACATTTTTTCAAAAAGTGGTCTGGACTGAACAAGAAAAAAATCCATTCCATAAATGTTAAAATCTTTGGCAATTTCTTTCGGGATGTATTTTCTGAAATATAAAGGAATATTAAATCTCATTTTTCTTATGTTATGGGCATAAGTATTTACAAATATTTCGTTTCTTTCGTAATCTATACATCTTGCTGAGAACAATTTCTTATGATATGGTGCAACAGGAAAATCATCTTTGAAAAAATCATCAACAACGTGAGTGGAAGAAAAATAATTTGAAGTTACCCCCAACCCAATCGAAATACCATTTTGCTCAATAACCTTGAAGTAAGGGCTTGTTTTATCATAAGGATAAGGAGATTTATGATGCTCGCTAATGAAATAATCAGCATCTTTTCCAACGGCACAGACAGATTTTGTAGGGTGCAAACTTCTTTTGCTTTCCTTCGATCTTCTTGCAATTTCACTAAGCAAACCTGAATAAGAAGGGGTTTTCTTTATATCCCAGACCTCGCCGGAAATCAGAAAATCATAAGACGATTTGGCAGGATAAGTTGGAAAAAGTATTGCCCCCGTCTCGCCAACAGCATCTCGGAGGGCTTCGAATATTTCTTTTGGTGATAAATCAACATTAAGTCTGTCAATTGAGCTATGAATAAGAACCGCATCACCTTTTTTTATACCAAGTTCATCAGATAATATTTTAAGAAAATCACGAGAAGAAATTTTTTGTGTGGATTGCATTTTTTGGGCAAGTTTTTGTTGCTTCAAACCCGAATAATAGTTCAGGACTTTTTTCGGTAATAGTTTTCTTATGATAGACATAATTAAATTACTACAACACGTTTAGTGAAATGATTAAGCAAAGAAAAACCGTCCCAAGTCTGCATAAAAGCAAGTGCCTGACCCACTGGAACAATTCTGTCAATACCTTTTCCATTCAACAGCCTTGCAAGATTTTTAAGCATCTCAGAATTAAAGCCAATATAAGATAATGTCTGGTCATTTTCTTTTATTAAAGCTTGAAGTTCTGTCAGGTCATTGATAAAGCATTGATGAAAATACCCTCCTCCGCAAATATTTTCAATTTTGCTAACTCCACTTTTGTCTATCTCGACTATCACAGGTTTCGAAGAATTAATTTCACTGATAATTTTTAAGTCCATTCCAATGGCAGATTCTTCGTAAAGATAAGCCAATTTATTCATACTAACAGAAATATGCTCATTATGTTGAACTGAGTTTAAAATTTCTTCAAGTTTTTCCCAGAAAATCAATGAAGCACTCTTGTTTTCATCATCACTACCTACAAAAAAAACAACTTGAGGAGAAGAACAAGCCATCTGATCAAAATAATATGAGTCGTTATAAAAAAGTCTGGCTTTTTCGATTTGTGCTTCCTGGTTCATTTCCAAGAAAGCTTTTGAATCAATAACAGAGTAGGAAATTTTATCTGCAAAGGCTATGTCTCTCGTGGTTGGCTTGGCAAGATGTTTCCTGATATTTTGGACGGTGGCATCCCCTCCCCAGATTATTCTCAGGTCTGCTTTGGATGATAAATAAGAATTGATATTATCATCATAAGGATATGAAAGAATTATATTTCTTTCAGCAATTTCTTTCATTTCTGAAAAATTTATTACCCGATTGACAACAGATATCAAGTTTGAAAGTTGCTCACCTACGTTCTGAGTTATTCTGATGATATTTGTATTCCCGGCTAATAAAGAAAAAGCCCACGAATACATAAAGATTGTGTCAACATTCGATGGTGCAATCTGAAAACAAATACCCAGAGGAACAACAATTTCGGAATGAGGCAGAGTTGAAAGAAAATTATCAACGATCTTTTTTATATTTGCCTTTCTTAAAAAATAGGCAAGAGCAACGAGTTCAGGCATCCTTGATGTTGCTGAATCAGTCAGAATTTCTTTTGATAGCTGATTGAGAAAATTAATTTCTAATTCTGAAAAAGGCTCTAAACGGGATTTAGCAATTAAATCATTATTAATTATGGATTTAATATCATCGGCTAAAAATCTGCTTGGTATTAACTGAGCAATTTTTGTCATAAATCAACCTGCTAAAGCATAAACATCACTGCATCCACGCAATTCAGCTTTGGGTATCCTTCCGGAAATAGTAAAATAAATACCTTTCCTGCCACATTTACAATCATCAATTCCGTGGATAATTCCTAAATCTTCTGTCAGAATTGAATGCCCGGGATAGCTTTTTGGCAAAACACTCAAAGTCTGTATAATTCCTTCTTCGCCAATCGAATTCAATGGTTTGAAATGGAAATTTCTTAAAATTATTTCCGAAAAATTAGGGGAATGGAAGTATCCTTCTTCACATTCCATATATATACTTCCGACCTGCTCAACCATTCCATAAAAATTAAAAATTTTGGATATACCTGTCTGTTCTTTAATTTTTTGCTTGAAAATTTGATTGCTAACTGCTATTTCTGTCAGCTTTTTCCAGCCACCACTATGGATTAGGTAACCATCAAGATTCAATTTAATGTTATTTTTCTTAAGCTCCTGATAAAAATTTTGCCATACCATAAATGTGAAACCGAAGATAAGGATTTTTTCATTTGAATATTTATCCAAAAACCCAATCAATTCCTGTGTTTTCAAATTCATTGAAGAATCAAGAGCATAGAAATGATTTCTTCCGAAATTGGACAAACCAACCAAACCGGCACCTCTGGCAGACATCCCAGCAGAATTTCCAAGAGAAGATTCTGAATCAATAATAATCATTGGCAATCTTCTGTTACCGATATAACTCGTTATTATTGATGCAAGAGCCTTTGTTTGAAGTAATGAAGTGTCCCTGTCAATATAAATTTTCGAAACCTGCATTGATGTTGTTCCGCTGGATGTCAAAGTTTTGAGTATTGCATCATTATCAATGCTTTTAAGTTCTAAACTTTTGAAAAGCCTTACGGGAAAAAAAGGAATGTCAGAAATATCCTTATATTTCCCCAAAATATTTTTATAAATCGTATCTATTATATTTTTATAAGGTTTACACTTTTCGTAATGATAAATAGTTAAATTATTAAGTTCTTTAAGAAGAAATTCCGATTTCTCTTTAAAACTTAAAGAATATTGGGGCAATTCGAAAAGTTTTTCAATTATGTTCATCAGTAAATAGCTTTTTAATTGATGGGTAATCTTTTTTCCCAGATGAATTGACGGGTATTTGAGTGATACATTTTGTTTTAATCAATGAATGATGAAAGCCATAAGTTTTTGATACTAATTCACTTGCATCTTTTTGAACTTTCTCATTATCTGACTCAATCAAAATATGAATTTCATCATCGGAAACAGGTATTGCAACTTGTAAAGACAAATGAGTTTCGAGGTATTTCTCTACTTCATCGAGATTAACTCTTTGCCCGAGAACTTTGATAAATCGCTTTAGCCTGCCGGTTATGAACAGAAAGCCATCACTATCAAGATAACCAACATCGCCTGTTCTTAATATTCCCTTGAGTTCATCTTCGTTTGCAAGGTCTTCTCTTGTTTCTGCATAACCGAGCATAACATTGGGACCTGAATAAATAACTTCGCCATTTTCTCCGGACGGAAGCAATTTATCATCAACCATGATTTCAATTTTCCCGCCGGGGATGGGAATACCTGCCGAACCAATTTTTTCACCTAATCTCTCGTAAGGAACATAAGATATTCTTGCAGTTGCTTCGGTTTGACCATACATAACATAGAATTTAAAATTTTTAGCCCTTGAAATATTATAAAAATATTCAATTTTCTCAGGAGCAAGTTTTCCTCCTGCCTGAGTCATATATCTCAGCGAGGGTAAATTCATTCTTTCGAATCGTAATCGTTCCAGCATATAATAATTATATGGAACACCAGCATAAGAGGTGCAGGAAAACTCTTTAAACAAATCCCAGAAATTCTTTTGGGCTATTGTTCCATTGGTTAGAACTATTTTTGCACCTTTAAGGATATGTGAATTTATTACGGATAGCCCAAAAGAATAACTCATTGGCAGGCTTGTAATAGCAATTTCGCTATCGTTTATAATCAGGTAGTTTGCAATAGACTCAGCATTTGATTGAATGTTCTTATAGCTCAATCTGACAAGTTTCGGACTTCCTGTTGTTCCTGATGTTGATAATAAAACTGCCGTATCATTAAAAATTACAGAATCACAACTTATTTGAGATTTCTGAAGAATCATTCCATTTATGGGGCAATTTTCCTCTTTATAATTTTCAAATGAAAAAGCTGAATTGGTCTGAATAATAAATTCTGGTTTATATGTCATTATCAGCTTTTTGAGCAAAATTTCATCTGTAGTATAATTCAATAATATAACAGCATTGCCCGAGCGTAAGGAAGCCAGATAGGACAGAACACCAAGAAAAGAATTGTCACAAATCAAAGCTATAAGAGATTTTGTCTTTGAAAAGAGTAAATTCTGAATTGAATTAATCAAAGGCTCAAAATCACTATAAAGAAAAGTATCTTTTGTCTTCCCTTCAATTAATCTAAGATTTTTTAAATTATCAGAATTCAACCAAAACATAAATACAATATTAGATAATCATACCACCATCAACACCAAGAACCTGACCTGTGATATACGATGATAGGTCAGATGCAAAGAAAAGAACAGCACGGGCAACATCCTCGGGGGTGCCTATTCTTCCAAGTTTAATATTAGAAATTGTTTTTTGTCTGATTTCTTCGCTGAAATGACTGACAAGGTCAGTATCAATAAAGCCCGGAGCAATAGCATTAACCCTGATTCCCAGAGGTGCAAGCTCTTTTGCAGCTGACAGAGTGAATCCAATCAGTGCAGATTTACTTGCACTATAGACAGATTCTCCGGAATTGCCTCTTGTCCCGATGATAGAGGATATGTTGATTATACTACCCGAATTATTTCGTGCCATCAATCTTGAAGCAAATTGAGAGTTATAAATTGCACCAAAAGTATTTATCCTGAAAGTTTTCTCAATATGAGATTCTGAGGCTGTGGCAAGCATGCTATCCTCCATTATTCCGGCATTATTGACAAGAATATCAAGTCTTTTGAATTCTTTAAAAATACTGGAATAAGCATTTTTAACCTGCTGATAGTCAGACACATCATAAAAAAGTGTTGTCAAATCAAGATTTTGCGATTTTGCTTCCTGAATTTTCCGATTCAATTCATCAGTTTCCTGAATATCGTTAATGATAACCCTTGCACCATTGGAAGCAAGAAGAAAAGCTGTCTTCCAGCCAATTCCACGTGCTGCACCGGAAACAAGAGCAATTTTGCCATTAAGATTCAAAAGTGATTCCATATTTCGATAAAATCTCCTTAGCTTTTTTGAAACTACTCATATCAATAACGTCATCAGTTTCGAGCATAATATCAAATGTATCTTCTATTGAAGCAATAATCTTCATATGAGCCACCGAATCCCAGCCCGAAGTTCCATAAGAAAGATTATCATTAATCTTTTCATTGCTCAAACCCAACACATTAGAAAACGAAAATGTTAATTTATCAAGGTTCATAAAGTAATTAATAATTGTTTCTAATTTCTTTAATTTTTATTGCAGCTTGAATATAATTTGGTATAGTAAATCCGATTACTTCATAATCAATCAAATGAGACATGGACCAATCAGTAAATGCTCTAAAATCATGATTCGGAACACTAAAATCATCAAAAATGAGAATGGTACCAGGTTTTAAATATTTAAATAGCTGGCAAAGAACGAATAATTCTGATGAATAAAGATCTGCATCAAGATGAATGATTAATTGTTTGTCAAAAAATATATTTGAATTTTCATCTAAAAATTTTAACAAAGTATTTTGAAAAATCCCTTTTATAAATTTCACTCTAAGGTCATTAATTACAGGAATATTACCTTTGGTATCAAAAGTACCTTTTGTATAAATAGTCCCTATACCTTTCCAATCTTCAGGTAAACCTTCAAATGAATCAAAACCAAAAAATTGAGAATCAGGATTTTTGTTCAATTCGACCCAGTATTTAAATGTAAGACCTTCAAATACACCAAATTCTAAGTACAATATTGGTTTATCACTAAATATTGAATTTACGTAATCGTACATTTTAAACTTATCAGGAAATTTTTCTATATTTTTATGCCTTCTTATAAATAACCCATATTCCAAAAAGCCATTAATGATTTGTATCTTTTTAATCGGCTTTAATGGTATTTTTATTAAAAAATTAATAAGAAATCTTTTAATCTTTTGTTTTAAAGTCATATTTCATTAAATTTAAAAAAATAAATAAATATTTTTAGGAGTACAATTTATGAAAAATTTACTTATTATAATTATTACTATATTTATAGTCAATTCAAATAGTATAGCTCAATTTGTTCAAATCAATTCAAATTATTTGAATCAAACGGGTTTTATTGAGAATATTGGGCAGCTTGAAGTAAATATAGAAGATAACATGGACAAAATCTTTTATTATTACGAAAGTAAAAGTTTAAATATTTATTTTTTTAAAGACAAAGTCTCTTTTGTAATAAGAAAAAATTATATTAGTGACGAGAAATTATTATTTTATAAAAAAAATCAATTTGAAGATACATTATGCAGGATAGATCTTATTTTTATTAACCCATCTACAAATGCTAAACTGACCTCATCACTAAAACTGAGTAGCACAATAAATTATTACCAAAATAAAAATAAGTTTATGAATATAAAATCTTGGAAAAGATTAATATATGAAAAGATTTATGATGGCATTGATTTAGTATTTGATTTGAATAAAAATAAGCTTGATATAAAATTTCAAATTAAAAACCTAAATAATTTAGAGAATATTAAAATCCGATTTAATGGATGTGAAAGTATTGATATAGCTGAATCTGGTGAATTGAATTTAGTAACCAAATTAGGTTCAACATCATTAGATTTTTATAATTCGAAAAGAGATTTTGTAAATTTCCATTTAGACAAACAAAATAACCTGTTTTTAAAGCTAAATAATAAAAATGGGGATATGATTACTAATAACTATGAGTTAGGCTGGTCAACTTACGTTGGCGGTACTAGTGTTGATGTAATCAGAGCATTAACATATGATGATGATAACAACATTTATGCTGTTGGATTTAGTCAAAGTAATAATTTTCCTATTACTCCCGGGGCAATTCAAAAAATTCAAGCCGGTTCCGGTGATGTTGTTATTATGAAATTAACTCAAAATGGGAATTTAATATGGTCAACCTATCTTGGTGGTTATGGATCAGACGGAGGAACAAGTATTGTTTTCTCTTCCAGAAAGAAATTGATGATTTCGGGAGAAACAAGATCTGGTAATTTTCCTATCACACAAAATGCTTTTCAAAAAAATTACGCTGGTGGTACATCTGATGCATTTTTTTCTGTTCTCTCGACCAATGGAGAACTTGAATATTCGACATTTTTCGGTAGTTCAGCTTATGATGTATTTGGTACAATTAAAGAAGACTCTTTTGGAAATATATGGCTTTTTGGGAATACACCCGGTCGCGACTTTCCAACAACTATGAATGCATACCAGAATATTAATAAAGGGTATTATGATGCAGTCCTTGTTAAATTTGATAGCAATTATAATTTAGTTTTTTCAACTTATTTCGGGGCTGAACACGATGATTTCGGTCATTTTATTACTATCGATAATAATAATAACATAATCATTACTGGTTATACTAGCAGTCATTACCTCCCAACGAATAATAATTCATATAAAATAAATTTATCGGGCAACAACGATTGCTACCTTGCTAAATTTGATAACTTGGGTAATTTGATTTGGTGCTCATATTTTGGCGGAAGCCAGGAAGATGTATCAAGTAATATTATTACAGATGATCAAAATTCAATTTATTTAAGGGGTGTTACTAATTCATCTGACTTACCAGTAACATCAAATGCTTTTCAGAAAAAAATTGGTGGTCAATCTGATGTTTTTATTGCTAAATTTGCTCAAGATTGTGATTTACTGTGGTGCTCATATTACGGTGGGAATCAAGATGATGGTCCTCTTGGTTTTGATTTGCATGGTGGTGGTTTAGATATAAATAAAAGTAAAACAAAATTAATAATGTCAGGTAGAACGAAAAGCAACAACCTTTTTGTTACAGAGGAGGCATTTCAGAAATCTTTTAATGGTGGAATTGATGCTTTTGTTTTTGAATTTGATCTCAACTGCATACCGATCTGGTCAACCTATCTCGGTGGAACAAGCGATGATATTGGATATTGGGCTTCGTACGATAAAAATGAAAATAAAGTAGTTGCAGGAACAACATTGTCATCAAATTTTCCAAATAAAAATCCACAATTTCAATATAATTATAATGGTAATTATGAAGGTTTTATTACAAAATTTGGGAAGGATATTCCCATCCTCAAAGATTCCTGTTTTTCTGTCCTTGATTATCCAAATTTTCTTTATGCGAAAGACTTAGTTATTGTTGGTAATGCTTTCAAAAAGGATAGTATTATCAGGCTCACTGATACCCGCTCCAATCAAGCGGGGGCTGTCTGGCATTCGAAAAAAGTTAATGTTGCTGATGGCTTTTCTACTAAGTTTGCGTTTAAATTTTCTGAAGGATACAACAATCAATGCAATGATAATTCACTCCCGGGTGCTGACGGTATTGCCTTTATTATTCAAAATGTTAGTAATATGTCTTTCGGCTGGTCAGGTGGTGGCTTGGGCTATGATGGCATATCTAATTCCCTTGCTCTTGAATTCGATACTTTTAATAACGACTCAACTCAGATTGAAAACCTTTTCGATCCTAATGGAAACCATATCGCCGTGCAAAGCTGCGGCGAATCTACTAATACCGCAAAGCATATCAAGGATTGCAATTTAGCAATGAATTCCAATATCTTCCCTCTTAGGTCAGACGGGACTAAGTATTATGTTAAAATTGACTATAAAATCGGGAATAATAAATTCATTGTTTATCTGGACTCTCTCCCACTATACAGAAATAAAGTAATTGAACTGGATAATTTCGATATTTCCAAAATATTGAAGCTCGACCAAAATAAATTTGCTTATGTTGGTTTTACTGCTGCAACAGGCTGTGCTGTGGAAAATCACGATCTTCTTAGCTGGGATCTATGCACTATGACAAAGACTATTTCTGATGTTCCTTTCGATGATTCAGAAGTTACAGATCTTTCATTTGATATAATCCCAAACCCTGTTCAGAATGAAATAAATATCAAATTTTATTATATTGGCAACGAATTGATCGAATTAGAACTTTATAATCTTTTAGGGCAGAAAATATATCAAGAAAATATTTTTGTATTACCCCAGCAACCATACAAAATAAAATTTGATGTAAATAATTTACCAACAGGCTTTTATTTTTGCAAGGTAAGTAATTCGAAGCAATCCGTTGTTAAAAAGTTTATCTTATCAGAATAACCGAGGGATAATAAAAGTTCCATTAAATAAATTCGGGAGCAAAAGGTAACCTCTCGTCAATGAATAGCATATATTCCCCGTGATGCAGTTCAATTTCGATAGTGTCAGATAAAGCTAAATTCCTTGCACCTTCTCTCTTCCCGAGCTCTAAGATTTCATTATTTAGATTCCACTTTAAATTTTTTGTAGTCAGTCTCATTAATGGCTGGGGGATTATTGAAATAATTTCATTTATTTTGGTATTCAGAGCTATAGAAAAATGTATCGGGATTCCATATCGTTTTTTATCATAGACACATAAATTCAAAGACCCGGTATATTTCTTGATGACGCTACAGTTATTAAGTGTGTGTTCGAGCTCCCCGCCATGAAAACCAATTATCAATAAATTTTTATAATTCATAGAATTGGCAAAATTGAGAGTTTTTTCAAAATCGTTTTCCTCCTGACTTGGAAGATATATTATTTTTTCTTCCTCAAAAAAAGATCTTAACGGACTTGCCCGAAAAGTATCCAGATCGCCTATTACATAATCAGCTTTTACATTCTTCTTTAACAATGATATTGCAGCCCCATCAGCTGCAAGGATTGGAATATTACCCATTGAATGTATCACTTTTTTCAAAGGTAAATCGCCGTCAAGAGCTATAATACAATCAAAAAGCAGATTACTGAAAGTAAGCTGGTAAACTTTTTCATTTTCAGTATTTATGGTCATAGATACAATTTATTAAAAATTAAGGGGATGTCTGACTAAATGGACAACCCCTTTTTTAGTAAAAATAAAATTATTAATTAAACAGCTTTAGATTTCTCAACAGCTTTTAGTTTAGCTTCTTCGTATAAAATGGAAAGCTTGATTTTTTGCTTATCTTCTGTTGAAATATCTTTTGAAATCATATTTTTCAGATTTTCAATAGAAGAACGGGTGGCATTAATATCAATACCAGATGGCTCTTCAGCCTTATCAACTAAAATTGATATTTTATTACCATGAACTTCAGTGAATCCGGGACTAACGGCGTAGAATTTTGTTAAGTTCTGTTCATCAACAATTTTCACAAGTCCGGTTTCGAGCGAGGAGACAATCGGTGCGTGGTTAAATAAGACCTGAAAAGGACTTTGAGAACCCGGTACTGTAACAGAAACAACATTTCCGCTAAATAAAACCTTTTGTGGAGTAACTATTTCAAGATTTAATAATTTATTAGCCATAATATCAATTCATAAATAAAATTATTAGCTTTGTTTCTTGGCTCTATCAATGACTTCATCAATTGTTCCGGCATAGCTGAAGAAAGGCTCTGGTATCTCATCACACTGACCTTCAAGAATAGCTTTGAATCCAGAAATCGTATCATTAATAGTAACATATCTGCCTTCGTATCCTGTGAACTGCTCGGCAACAAAGAATGGTTGAGAGAAGAATTTTTGTATTTTTCTTGCTCTGTAAACTGTGAGTTTGTCTTCGTCGGAAAGTTCGTCCATACCAAGAATATTTATGATATCCTGCAAATCTTTGTAAGTTTGTAAAACTTTTCTAACTCTCATAGCTGTATCGTAGTGATCGTCACCAATAATCATTGGATCCATTATTCTTGATGTTGAGTCAAGCGGATCCACAGCAGGATAAAGACCGAGCTCAGCAATCTGACGGGAAAGAACAGTTTTAGCATCAAGGTGTGTAAATGTATTAGCTGGAGCAGGGTCTGTCAAGTCATCAGCAGGAACATAAACAGCCTGAACTGAAGTGATTGAACCCTTGTCAGTCGAAGCAATTCTTTCCTGAAGTATTCCCAATTCTGTAGCCAAAGTTGGCTGATATCCAACAGCTGAAGGCATTCTACCCAAAAGTGCAGATACTTCCGAACCAGCTTGAATGAATCTGAAAATGTTGTCAATAAACAAAAGAACATCTTTTCTTTCATCATCACGGAAATATTCGGCAATTGTAAGTGCAGTCAGCCCAACTCTTGAACGAGCTCCCGGTGGCTCATTCATTTGTCCGAATACTAATGTTGTTTTGTCGAGTACTCCTGATTCTTTCATTTCAAGATAAAGATCATTACCTTCTCTTGTTCTTTCTCCAACTCCAGCAAAAACTGAAAACCCTCCATGATGTTTAGCTATATTATGAATAAGTTCCTGAATAATAACAGTTTTGCCAACGCCAGCACCACCAAAAAGACCAGTTTTGCCACCTTTTGTAAATGGTTCAATCAAATCTATAACTTTGATACCAGTTTCAAACATTTCTTTTTTTGTAGTTAAAGAAGAAAATTCAGGGGAAGGACGATGAATGGGATACTTAAGATCGGAAATTATTTCACCTTTGCCATCAATGGGTTGACCGATCAGGTTCATCATTCTACCAAGAACATTTTTTCCGACAGGAATGGAAATCGGCTGACCTGTATCATAGACTTTCATCCCTCTAACTAAACCATCTGTTGAATCCATAGCAACAGATCTAACACGAGATTCGCCTAAATCTTGTTGAACTTCGCAAATAAGAATACTTTCCTCGCCCGTTTCGGGGGATTTTCTTGGAATTTCGAGAGCATTGAGAACTGAGGGTATTTCATTCTCGGAAAATTCAACATCAACAACTGGACCAATTACCTGAACTATTTGACCTTCATTCATAAACTGAATTACCTTTTATTATTTAAATTATGTTTTATTTTGAAAGTGCGAAATTAATTAATTATTATCTAATAGACAATTTTTTTGAATTCCATCTGATTTGTTAAATAAAAAAACACTTATTTGTAATCATTAAGTTTTTTATGTAGTTAAAAAATCAACAACTATTGATTCTTCACGGTATTTCTCTATAACCTGAACTGCTTTTAAGTGTGCCGGATGATTCAGATATACCTCTAAATCAATTTGTGATTCAAATAGTGATATCACAACAATATCATAAGCTCTGGAACTATTATTTATATTAAGCCCTACTTCGTAACTTTTTATAATTGGAATTTGGGCAGGGAGCTTATCCAATACACTCTTTATTTTTGCTGCATTCTCTTTTTTACTCGATCCTTCGGCATAATTATGCAGCTTGAACATAACCACATGTTTAACCATTTTTATTTCATTTGAAATTCAAAAAAGCAAAAATAAATTTTTTTTTTGTTTTTTAATAATTCAGTGTTGTTGTTATTTCTAATACTGGTTTGATTAATTGGAATTTGCCCTCATTGAAATCGGGCAAACTTAATACCGGTCTTATATCATTGGAAAGTGCCCAACCTTCATCTGGTAATCCCAGCCATGTTTTATCCATTTTCCTGTTATCGTTCTCGTCGTGGTGAAGCGTATAGGCATAGCTACCGTAAGGTAGGTCTTCTATTGTTATTCTAACCTGATTGTTGGTAATTTTGGAATCAATTCTTAAGCTTGAATTATCACTTTTGGTCGGAAAATATTTTCCACTTTCACTATTGAACAAATGAAAAATTATTTTTCCGTTATTATTTTTTAAATTATTTATTTGTATAATCAACTTGCCTTTCTCGGCTTTCGTGTTCTCTGAGCCTGAATTTGATGAAAAACTTACCCTTACGTTTTGTGATAATACAAAAAAACTATCCGGAATTAAAAATGGCAATATCAAAATGATGATCAATATCAAAATTAATTTTTTTTTCGATTCCTTTTTTCTATTAGCTGCTTGACACTTGATTATCATTTACATTATTCCGATTGGTATACTCATTATTTTAAAAAAAACAACAGTAATATAAACAATTTAATTGATATTAGTATTATTTTAATGTTTAATTTTGGTGAATTTTTCTGCCTGCCATCCAGACTTCGTTAACGTGATTTATACCAAAATGATAGAACAATTCAGTATATGAATTTGTGTTAAGAATTAAAAAATCAGCCTGTTTACCAACTTCAAGGCTCCCACAAATCTGTGATAATTCAAGAGCAGCCGCACCATTAAAAGTTGCCGCTGTAAGTGCTTCTTCGGCAGACATTTTCATATTAATAACCGCCAAAGAAAGAATTATCTGCATATTTTCGGTAAAGCACGAGCCAGGGTTACAATCAGTAGCTAATGCTATTGCAAGACCATTGTCTATCATTTTCCTTGCTGGTGCATAGGGCATACGTATGAAGTAAGCTGTGCCGGGAAGAAGAGTTGCAATTGTGCCGGCTTTTTTTAATTCCTCAATACCCTTATCAGAGACAAACAATAGGTGGTCTGCTGATACTGCCTTAAATCTTGCAGCAAGTGAGGCAGCCCCGACATTTGCTAACTCATCGGCGTGTACTCTTAATTTTAGTCCATAGCTAATAGCAGTACTAAAAATTCTCTCTGCCTGTTCCAAAGTATAATATCCCATATCAACAAAAGCATCAACATAAACAGCAAGTTTTTCCTCGGCAATCTGTGGAATCATTTCATTACAAATAATATCAATATATTTATCCTTCTTATCCCTGTATTCTGGGGGAAAGTCGTGTGCCCCAAGAAAAGTTGGTACAATACGGATTGGCAGTGCTTCAGCTAATCTTTTTATTGCCTTTAATTGTTTTATTTCGGATTCAATCGTCAATCCATACCCACTTTTGACTTCCATAGTGGTTGTTCCGTGAGCTATTGCATTTTTAGCTATTTGAGATGCATTCTGAACCAATTCTTCAATTGAAGCATTTCTTGTTGCCTTGACTGTCGTCTGAATTCCTCCTCCTTCCTTTGCGATTTCTTCATAAGTAGCTCCTCTCAATCTTCTCGAAAATTCATTTGAGCGATTACCGGCAAAGACAATGTGAGTATGAGAATCAACAAATCCCGGAATGACCGTTTTATTATTGAGTTCAATAACCTGTTCGGGGTGCTCATTTGAAATTATTTTATCAACTTCGCTCGTTTTCCCCACCCAGAGGATTTTTTCGTCAAAAAGCACACTTGCGTCTTTGATTTCGGAAACCTCGTTCATTTCATTTCCGCAAAGTTTCTTTTTGCCTTTTGAAGCAACTGTAACTAATGAAGATATATTTTTTAACAATGTTTTCATTTTTGCTTTTTAATTAATTCATTTTAGAATATTCACTCGTTTTTCAAAAAGGAAGTAATTTTTGTTTTCCAGCAAAAAAATATTATTGATTGATTATTTGCAGAGCCAGATCAACAACTTTCCGGGTTTGCTGCTCGATGGTTAACGAAGAAGTATCAATCAGAATGGCATCTTCAGCTTTTTTCAACGGGCTATTCAAACGACTGCTATCATAAATGTCCCGGCTTTCTAATTGAGCTTTAACTTCTTCCAATGATAAATTAATGCCCGACTGCATCAATTCTTTTTGTCTTCTTATAGCTCTCTCTTCGATTGAAGCCACAAGGAAGATTTTTAAATGAGCTTCGGGAAAAACCACAGTCCCAATATCTCTGCCATCCATAACAACACCGCCATTTTTCCCGATATTTCTTTGAATTTCGACCATTGCAGTTCTAACGCAATCAATTGCACTAACCGGGCTTACCCATTTTGTTACAACTGGTTTCCTTATGTCAAAAGAAATATCCTGCCCATCTAAATAAGTTTTCTGACCTTCCTCGGTGATTTTTAAATCTAACTTGATATTTTTTACTAAATCACAAATAATATCTTCGTCGAACTCTTTCCCGCTTTTCAGCCAGGCAAAGGTAACTGCCCGATACATTGCACCGGTATCAATATAGAGATAGTTTAATATTTTAGCTGTCTCCCTTGCAGTTGTGCTTTTCCCGGAGCCGGAAGGTCCATCAATAGCTATAATTATCTTTTTCATAAATTAATTTATTAATTGACATAATGCTAAGCTAACAGAACGATAATCAGAAAAATTTTCGAATATTAAATCCGGGGAATATTTCTCTAATTCAGTTAAATCAAATGAACCCGTTGTAACAGATGCAACCTTAATATTATTTGCCCTTGCACAGGTGATATCTCTGGGTGCATCACCGACAATGATTGTATTATCGCTTGAAAAATGATTTTCTTTGAATAATTTATTAGCTCTTCTTATTGCTAAAGGAGGCAGTTTGTTTCTATCTTCCTCGTCGCTTCCGAAAGCACCAAATGAAAAAAAGTTATGGAGATTATAAGTTTTGAGCTTCTGATAGGCATTCTCACGAAAATTTCCAGTTAGAAGACCCAAAGTTATATATTCTTTCTCCGATAAATATTTTAGTAGTTCAGGGACTCCCTCCAGCAAAAGAATATATTCAGGAGTGCAGTATTTTCCAAATAGATGCAACATTTTTTCCCATATCAATTCGATATGAGATTGAACAGAGCTGAAAGGGATATTGTTTATTTCACAGATTTCTCTTAATATTTTTAGGTCTGTTTGCCCGGCAAAATCAGGTAAATTGTTTTTATCAATTCTAACCTCGAAAATCTCTTCCATTATGTCCGAAAATATTTTACCTGCAGTTCCACTCTTGAATTTTATCAACGTTCCATCAATATCGAAAAGTATAAGTATCTTTCTTTGAGACATAATGGATAATTTTGATATAAAAATTAAAATGGAAGGTCGTCATCTTCATTCGAACCCGTGTCAGGAACTGATTCCTCGTCGCTTGATTTTGAATATCTTTTATCGTTATCTGGCTGATATTCTGAAGAGTCAGCTTTGTCGAGCAGAACAAGAGAATTGGCAATAATATCAGTTGAATAGCGGGTTATCCCGTCTTTTTCATAACTGCTTGTTTTTAATTTACCTTCGATAGCAACTTTACTTCCTTTTTTAAGAAACTTATTAGCTGTTTCGGCTAAATTTCTCCAAAGGACCACTCTGTGCCATTCAGTTTCTTCCTTCCACTCACCCTGATCATCTTTGTATGATTCACTTGTTGCAACTCTGAGTTTGCACAATGCTAAACCTGAATCCAGCATCCTGAAGTCCGGATCCTGACCTAAATTTCCAATTAAAATCACTTTGTTCATTGATCGAGCCATAAATCACCGTTTATATTTATTTAAAAATTTTCGGATGTCTTATCATCCTCAGTAAAATAGCTGTCGTTGAAAATATTTTCATCGTTAACTGATTTATCAGAATCGAAATCTTCATAGAGTTCCGGACTTTCAGCAGTTTCTCTTGCTTGTTGATTACGTTTTTCAAGAATAATCATATTGTTGGCTATTATTTCGGTGAAAAATTTGGTCTTTCCTTCACGCTCAAACATTCTTGTTCTGAGCTTTCCCTCGACATAGATCTTGTCACCTTTTTTAAGGTGTTGAGCAGCAATTTCTGCCAATCTGTCCCAAAAAACAACACTATGCCAATCGGTTACTTCTTTCCAACCGCCACCTTTCTCCTTAACAATTTCTGTTGTTGCCATTCTGATTGTGCAAACCGATGCACCATTGGGGGTGGTTCTCAATTCGGGATCTTTTCCGATATTGCCGATCAATGTTGCTCTGTTTAAACTTCTTCCAGCCATAGGTTCTCCATCAAAAAATCAAAACTAAACTTAAAATTATATTAACAAACAAGAAAAAAAATAATTGTAAAATAATAAAAAAAAGGACTGTAATTTTTTTTACAGTCCATTGAAAAATAATATAATATTTTTAATAAGCTCCTTTACCAGATAAAACTACCGCTATTGTTCTTGCAACAATATAAATATCAAGGAACATTGACCAATTTCTGATGTAATAAACATCGGTGCTGTTCCTTTCTTCAAAACTTGAGGCATTTCTATCAGTAACCTGCCATAGTCCGCTTATCCCGGGTTTTACTTTCAAAATCATTTCTTCGTGACCGTTCATTTTATATTTTTCCCATGGCATATAAGCTCTTGGACCAATCAGACTCATTTCTCCCTTGAGAACATTCCAGAACTGAGGAAGTTCGTCAAGACTATATTTTCTCAGGATTCTTCCGACTCTGGTCAATCTGGGGTCATTTTTCATTTTATGATAGACTTCATACTCAGCTTTTAGTTCTTTGTTTTTAGCAAGTAAATCGGAGAGTCTCTTTTCAGCATCATAGTGCATAGTTCTGAATTTAACAATGTTAAAACGGCTATCACCTTTTCCCATTCTTTCCTGCTTAAAGAAAACCTTGCCACGGGAGTCAATCTTGATAAATATAGCAATGATAATGATTAATGGTAGAGCAAATATGCTCAATGTTGCTGCAAGGGCAATATCGAATATTCTTTTTCTGATTTGTGATGAAGTTTTTAATAATTTTTGCTGGACTTCGAGCCCGACAATACCACCCAGATCTTTCGATGAAACCCATAAACTGGATATTCCATACAGGTCGGGAATAAATGTTGTATTCTTAAAATATTTTGAATAATTATGGATTATTTCCTGCTTTTTGCTTCTCGAAGCATTAGGCATAGCAATAATAGCCTGCTCTATATCAAGTCTTTCGACTAACTGGGGAATTACCTCCATTCCCCCCACAACAGGTACATTTTCAATATATCCCCACTTGTCACTATTATCATCAATAGCCACAATTGGCCTTAAACCAATCTGAGGATGCTTTTTTAAAGATTTAATAACCTGCTCGCCTGAGTTTCCAGCTCCGATGATTATCACAGGTACTCCCCACCAATTTTGATGGGAAAATAATTTCCTGACCAATGCTCTTCCCATCGGAACAGTCAGAACAGCAATAGCCCACGACAAAACAAAAGCTATCCTTGAATAATCCCAGGCATCTTTAACTAAAAACGAAAGAGTTGCAAGTATTGCATACACAAAAGTAATGCTATACGTCAGTATCCTTAGCTCTTCAATAACATCAATACCAAACCCCGGATATAATCCCCTTAGGAAAAAAATTGCCGGAAACAATAATAATATTAGCGGAAAAATATCAAGATATTTGTTCAAATCAACATCACCGGGAAGAAAATTATCCCGTGCGATCAGGGTTACTAAAATAGTTGCACTTAAAACTATTATGTCTGCTAAGAAGAGGATACTTCCTGCTGCTAACTTTCTCAGGAATACATTTTCCTGTGGCTTGATTGCCTCTGCCGGATTTACCAGCATCTCCGAGAGGCTTTTTAGAGATGGATTATACATTTGCTCTTACACTTTATCCAACAAACTAACCTTGGTATAAATTCCCTTAATCTATCCTTTTCTCTTTTTTATTTATGATAAAAAAAGTAGTTGCAAAATTAACATTAAAGTTATTATTAAAAAACATTTTGTATTTAACACAAAAAATATACCGATTAATTTAATCTGACAGATAAAACTTATCAAATCAAAATTAATCGGTATAAAATTTTCTTATAAACTTATCTATTGTTTATTAATAAAGGTAGAAATATACCCGATTTTTTCCCTTGTAAAAATAAATACAGAGCAAAAATAATGATAAAAAATTATCAATGCAAGAAAAAAATTTTTTTTTTATTTTTTTTATTTATATTGGGAAACTAAACCAACCCACGGCTTAAGCCGTGGGTTGCGGGTGTTGATGCAATCAAAATCTACAACCTACTCGGGGAGTGTGTTTTATCCTCCCCCAGCCCCCTCCTTGAAAAGGAGGGGAATATAAGGATTGATGTTTCAGGCTTGCCGGCGGGGGTGTATTTTGTCCGTGTTGGGGATTGGGTGGGGCGGTTTTTGAAGATTTGAAAAAATATTTTTAAAATTTTGAGACCTTTTAGCTTTTCAAGTGTTTAATATAATATAGAAAACAAATTTGGAAAAAGTTATGAAAAGGTTTTACTTTTTATTATTAGTTTTCTTATTCGCTTGCTTGTTAAGTTCAAATCTTCTTTCAGAAGATGACTTAATGAGGACACTGGGTATGGGTTCGGTTTATTGCATTGCATATAGCCCGGATGGAAAAAAACTGGCAAGTGCAGGTTCAAGTGGGTACATATATTTATGGGATATTAATTCAGGCAAAGTAATTGATACATTGAAAGCTCATACTTCTGAAGTTTATTCAGTGGCATTTAGTCCTGATGGAACTAAGATTGCAAGTGGAGGGGGTGGTGTTGGTGGTTCGATAAAGTTGTGGGATGCAAATACCGGTTCGATTATTCGTATTATGCCAGGGCATAATAATAATAATGTTACTTCCATAACTTTCAGTCCAGATGGCTCTATGATAGCAAGCGGGGCTTTGGATAATAGAATTATACTGTGGAATACTAATACAGGATTATTAATTCGTGTATTAAAAGATATTAATTCAGAAGTTAATTCAGTCGCATTTAGTCCCGATGGATCTAAGATAGCGAGCGGAAATAGGGATAAAACAATAAAACTGTGGGATGTAAATACTGGCTCCCTTATTTATACCTTCAGAGGGCATAGTTCAGATGTTAATTCAGTTGCATTTAGTCCGGATGGGTCTAAGATAGTTAGCGGAAGTTCGGACTTAACAGTAAAATTATGGGATGTTTATACTCTATCGCTCATCCGAACTTTTAGTGGGCATACAGATTATGTTACTTCAGTTATTTTTAGCCACGATGGATCTAGGATAGCAAGCGGAAGTAAGGGTGGGACAATAATATTGTGGGATGCTCATAATGGTTTATTTATTCTTAATTCGAAAGGACATCATGATAAAGTTTTTTCAGTCACATTTAGTCCCGATGGCTCTAAGATCGCAAGTGGGAGTTGGGATAACACAATAAAATTATGGAATGTAAATACAGCCGATCTTATACGTACTTTTGAAGGACATACTGATTGGGTTAATTCAGTCGCATTTAGTCCCGATGGCTCTAAGATAGCGAGCGGAAACAGGGATAAAACAATAAAACTTTGGGATATAAATACTGGCTCACTTATTCGTACTTTCGTCGGTCATACTGATTATGTTACTTCAATATCATTCAGTCCTGATGGATCTAAGATTGTAAGTGGGAGTTGGGATGGATCAATAAAATTATGGGACATAAATACCAGCTCAGTTATTCGGACTAAAAAGAATGCTTATTTTGTTCTATCAGTTGCATTTAGCCCTGATGGCTCCAAGATTGCTAACGATAATTATTCAGATGAGACTATAGAACTTTGGGATACAAATACAGGCTCGCTTATTCGTACTTTTGCAGGGCATATTTATAATATTTATGCAATAACCTTTAGTCCCGATGGCTCTAAGATAATTAGTTGTGGAGAAGATGAAACGATAAAAGTGTGGGATTTAAATAATGGTGATCTTGTTCTTTCTCTTGAAGGACATACTTCTTATGTTACTTCAGTCGCATTTAGTCCCGATGGCTCAATGATTGTTAGCGGAGGTGGGGATAAAACAGTAATGCTGTGGGATGCTATTCACGGCTCACCCATTTATACAACTAAATGGCATAACAATCCAGTTTTTTCAGTCGCATTTAGTCCCGATGGCTCAATGATTGTTAGCGGAGGTGGGGATAAAACAATAAAACTTTGGAATTCGCATACTCGCTCATTTATTAGTAATTTCGAAGGACATACTTCTTATGTTACTTCAGTTGCATTTAGTCCTGATGGTTCTATAATTGCTAGTGGAAGTAGAGATGGAACAATAAAATTATGGCGGGTTACCGAGCCAAACTCAGTAGGTCCGAAAAAAACTACTTTTGCTTATTCCATCTCCCCCAACCCAGCGGGGGAATATATAGAAATATCGGTCTTGAACAAGGGGTTGCAACCCCTTGTTTCTGAGCAGGAAATCAAAATCTTCAACCTACTCGGGAAGTGTGTGTTGTCCGCTGGTGGTGCGGGAGGGACACACCCCTTTGTCCCCTCTCAAGAGGGGAATATAAGAATTGATGTTTCGGGTTTGCCGGCGGGGGTGTATTTCGTCCGTGCTGGCGATTGGGTGGGACGCTTTGTGAAAATTTGAATAGCCACTACTGAATAGCCACGACTTTCAAGTCGTGGAACAAGATTTGGCAAAAACCATTATCGTTCTTTGGTATATCTATCCACGAGCTAAAGCCCGTGGCAAATGAATTGAATAGCTACTACTTTCAAGTAGTGGAACATAATAAAAAAAAGTTGCAAATAATCTCATCTGGTAGAACAGACATTCTTGTCTGTTCTTCCATCTGTCATTCCCACGAAAGGGTATAATAATAAATTTATTTAAGAACCTTATTTTTCTTGCAAACCTTAGTAGAAGGAAAATGAATTAAAGCAAACATTATAACCTTATTACAAATTTTATTTTCATTAATCTACATCCATAGTAAATAAGGTAATAAGGTTATTTCTGTTTTTGCTTTGTTTTTCTACTAAGGTTGAATACGGGAAAATAAGGTTTTTTTCTGGATTCCCTGTCAAGCAGGGAATGACAGTGTTTATTTCTGATATGGATTCCCGTTTGCACGGGAATGACAGATAACTGCCTTTTGTCATTCCCACGAAAGTGGGAATCTAATTAATGATTTCGGCTATGGATTCCCGTTTGCACGGGAATGACAGATAACTGCCTTTTGTCATTCCCACGAAAGTGGGAATCTAATTAATGATTTCGGCTATGGATTCCCGTTTGCACGGGAATGACAGACAACTGCCATTTGTCATTCCCACGAAAGTGGGAATCTAATTAATGATTTCGGCTATGGATTCCCGTTTGCACGGGAATGACAGACAACTGCCTTTTGTCATTCCCACGAAAGTGGGAATCTAATTAATGATTTCGGCTATGGATTCCCGTTTGCACGGGAATGACAGATAACTGCCTTTTGTCATTCCCACGAAAGTGGGAATCTCAATAAAAATAATAAAAATTAATTTGGAAATTAATGATTTAATTTATTAGGTTAATTTTTGAAGGTAAGAAGTATTGTTATTGCTTTGTGATTGTTTATTTGATTTGATTACCAATACCAATACCAATACCAATACCTTTTTATGTTTTTTGAAATATTTTTAACAAATTTGAAAGGAGGGTTAGCCTATGATTGCCATTAAAAAGCCGAACTTGTAAATTGAAGTTACAAGTTCGGCAAGAAAAACAGAGCGACTGTTTATTATAACAGGTAAAATTCCCTTTTGCCCGTTAATCAATGGGCAAATTAATAAAAAAATGTAACTTTTTTAAAAAAATTTGTTTATATTTATAATAGGAGAAGGAAATGAAAAAGAATTTGCTTATTCTGTTTGTTATAAGTTTGTGTTTTTCCTTTTTACAAGGGCAACCACCAGTTAATCATTGTGACGATTGTGACCAGCAACTAACATGGATAGACTTTGGGATAATGACATTTACAATTGATGATCCAGTTGCATTTCCTCCTGGCTGCCTTGGATGCCAATTTCAAGTTAGATTTAAATGCCGCTCAGGTATTTGTAATTCAATTCAAAGATATCAAATTCAAATTATCGATTTTGGCTTTTCAAAAGAGTTGTGTTCTAATTGTCCATCACCTTCCCCACCTCTTGATCCTGAAGAATGGAATAAATTTATTTTCAAGATGATCGAAAAAATCTTACTTGCATTATCATTAGATATTTATAATTATCTTGGGGATGGCAATGGAAATAATGATAATCAGATTTTTTTTAGGTACCCAAATAATCCCGAATTTACCAACAAAACCAGTGATTATATTGAATTTTGGACACCAGCTTGTTGGTATACCATTCAAGACGATAGTTATGGGTTCAGGTCAGTTCCATGCAATTTTGATGATTGCTGTATTGACTCGTATTCATTAAAAGCCCTAAAAGACCACAACCCATATTTAAATAATGGAGGCTGGGGTTTTGTAATTAAAATTAAAGATGTAACAGTAATAAATAATTCTAATTTAAATTGTGAGAACTTGCCTACTCCTTGGGAAGAATGTTCAAAACATTGTGATGATTACAGATTAAGTGAAAATGAATTGATTGGACCTTGGAAATACCCTTACGAGCCTCCGCAAACAGATATTTTCGAAAATTTAAATTCTGATTCAATACAAATAAAGTATATTAATAATTCTATTCAAATAAATATTAGTTCGCAATGGTTGGGTAATTTGAAAACTGACATATACAATTTAAATGGCGAACTTCTAAAAACTATAGTAACAGAAAAAAATACAAGTGAATTTTCATTAAACAATGTTGATTTCAATTATTATGATGGAATATATTTCATTAGAATTAAAATTGGTACAACAATTTCTGTGAGAAAATTCATTAAATTAGAATATTGAATATTTTGAAATAATTTCCTTTCATTTAAATTTGATTTTAAGAACACTAGATGAAAAAATAGTTTAAGTCTTATTCGTGAGGTTAAAATGATGAGTCTAAATTCATTTAAAAATTATTTGCCAATAATAATTTTTCTCCTATTATTATTTTGTTTTGAATCATTAAAAGGTTATGACGATATTTTAACTCCTCAGAAAAAGATTAGTACTTATAAAGTGTACTCAAGAAAGAATACATTCTGGAAATTAGAGCAGGTTACATTATATGAATATAATGATGGAGTAGATACTATAATTCATAAACAACTTTATTCTGATTCATTGATGAACAATGATATGACAGTAATTAAATATGCTCTAAACGGAATAAAAATTGGAAAAGAAACTACATCCTGGGATCATCGTTTACAAAAATGGCAAAATGAAACCAAAAATTTATACTATTATGACAATGAGATATATATAATAAGGGATGAATGTTATATATGGATGAAAGAGTGGTCATGGGATAACTGGCAGTTAAAATCAAATACTATTTATTATTACGATAGCTTAAAACGCAAAACAAATGAAGAAAAATATATTTATATTTATATTAGTGGAAAAGATTCTACTTATAGGCAATTATATCAATATCATAATAGCAATTTTGATACATTAAACTTTATAACAAAGTCAATTATTTACAATTATAATGCAGAGACAAAAGATACGACTCCTAATTTAAAATATGAGTATTTTTATGACAAATACGGTATCTTAATTAACACAAAAATATCAAGATGGTATCAGGCTGATAAGTTATGGAAAAAGACATCAGACAATTGGAAAAATTATAAATTTGATGAAAAAAACAGGGTAAAGGAGAAATTATATTTCTCATTAGAAAATGAAAAAGACACCATATTTGAGTATAAAGAATCATATCAGTATAATGACAAGGGTGAACTGGTTGAGGAAATTGATGAAATTTATGTTGACTCCATTTCATCATTTGTAAATGCTAGTAGAAGGAACCATTATTATAGTGATAATATAATTGATAGTACTATTATATATATATGGAAGAATAATGAGTGGGAATTAAAAACCAAGATGGAATATATTTACATTGTTACTGATGTTGAGGAAAATAAGGAATTAAAGCTAGAACAAATTATTTCCATCTCCCCAAATCCCGCAAGGGAATATATAGAAATTGAGTTTAGTAGCCCACGGCTTAAGCCGTGGGTTGGGGGTGTTGATGCAATCAAAATCTTCAACCTTCTTGGGGAGTGCGTCCTATCGGTAGCACAGACGTTCCCGTCTGTGGATAGTGGTCAGACAGGAATGTCCGACCTACTAAGAATTGATGTTTCGGGTTTGCCGGCGGGTATCTATTTTGTCCGTGTTGGTGATTGGGTGGGGCGCTTTTTGAAGGTGTGACTTTTATTTGCTTGTCATGATATAATTCACACCTCTTTCAGCCTGATAATTGAGCATAAAATTAAAGCATTCTTCGTTTTCTCCGATAAATTCTGGTGGTGAAATGCCAATCCTGTTAAATTTTCCACCAAGAACAAGCTCTACGGCAGCAGTACATGCAAAGCCAGTCGTTCTTGCCATAGATGAATCATCATTTTGAAAATCTTTCCTATCAAACAGATTATATATTATCTTTTGATTATTATTATTCTGAATGCCAGAGATTTCAATTTTCATAACGGTAAATTCATCATCTTCGGGATGAAGTTTCCAATCTCTAAAAAGGATTTCAGCAGTGAAATCAATTGGTTTAATGCTAAGATTATTAATCTGGAGAGGTGTTTCATCCATAAATCCAGCTGATTTTAATGCTTTAATTAGTTCGATGTGTCCGGGATATCTTAATGTTTTCTCTTTCATATTCGGGATGCTCATTGTCTTGATAAGGCTTCGCAGACCATCTGTATTGAATGCTTCGAGGCTGCCGATACCTTCAAAATTGATTATCTCCGCATCCGAAAGAGCAGGTTTATTGACCACAAAACCATTTTCGACATATCTGGCTTCTCTTGTATATTCCTCAAGAACGTCAATTGGAGAAAAAGGTGCCTTGTACTGAAAATATAAGTTTCTTTCGAATGGTAATCCGCCAACATAGCACAAAAACCCATTGACTGACATCCTTTTATTATAGTATCCAAGCATTAAATTGCTCATCCCGGGAGCTACTCCGCAATCAACAATAGCTGTAACATTGTTAGCTTTTGCAAGTTCATCCAATTCAAAGCAGTCTTCAGGGAAAAAAGATATATCAACAACATTTTTACCTGCTTCAATGACGGCTTTTAATGTCTTGAATCCCATAAAACCGGGAACGGCACCAACAACAATATCGTAGTCTTTGACTAAATACTTAATAGTATCAGGATTGTTCAAATTTGATTTAATGGTTTTAATCTGATGGAATTTTGCCAGTTGGTTAAGGTTGACGTCACTTATATCAACTGAAGTTACATTATGAACTTTGCTCAAATCCTTTGCAATTGTTCTGCCGACCATACCGGCTCCTAAAACAATGATATTACTCATAATTTATTTTACCTCCATTACTCTTTCGATTTCATTGATTTCATTTTTCAAAGCTCTGAGAATGCCAGCCTGAAGAGTCATTGAAGACAATGGACATGTCTTACAATTACCAAGCAAGCGAACATTAACATAACGTGAATTTCTATCATAGTCAACGAATTCTACATCCCCATCATCTTCTTGAAGAACAGGACGAATCCTATTGATTATTTCATTAATTTTTATATCAATGTCATCAATTCCGTTCATTTTTATATCTCAATTTTAAGAGATGGCGAGGAGATAAGACCATAATTATGTTTTCTGATTTCGGTGATTAAGTTACTAACTATACGCTTTAATACTTCTCCTTGATGACCTGCATTATCACGAAGAATAATAGGTTTGCCACCGTCGTTTGCTTCTCGCATGTTAATATCAAGAGGGACTTCGCCAAGAAAATTAATATTATTTTCTTCGGCAACGCTTCTTCCACCGCCCTGTCCAAAAATATAGTATTTTTTTTCAGGCATATCCGGAGGAACAAAGTAACTCATATTTTCAATAATGCCAAGTATGTCCACGTTGACCCTTCGAAACATAGCAATAGATCTTCTGACGTCTGCAACAGCTATTTCCTGAGGGGTTGTAACAATAACCGCACCGGTAAGAGGAATTTTTTGGGTTAATGTTAATTGGATATCACCTGTTCCGGGAGGTAGATCAAAAACCAGAAAATCAAGTGAACCCCATTCAAGCTGCTCGAATAACATAGAAAAATAGCCTGCAAGCATCGGACCTCGAAGAATTGCTGCTTCGTTCCTGCTTAGCATAAAACCCATTGAAGCTACTTTAATACCATATTTTTCATTTGGGAATGCGTGCGTTTTCCCATCTTCTGTTTCATAAACCTGAAAAGGCTCTTCATTAAGACCAAACATAGTCGGTTGGCTCGGACCATAAACATCACCATCAAGTATTCCAACTTTTGCACCTCGTAATGACAAAGCTCCAGCTATGTTAGAAGCAATTGCTGATTTACCAACCCCACCTTTGCCCGAGGCTACTGCTATGATATTTTTGACACCACCGAGTAAATTGCTGTTTCTTGGTGTCATAGGCTTTTCGGAGAATATGATATCGCTCTCAATATCAGTGTCTAACTTTGATAATTCTTCAGCACATCTGTTATTTATTTCCTCGGCAACCCATAGAATTGGCTGAACAAGCTCAATATGAATTTCAACATAATCATTTTTGTTTTTATCTTTAAGAAAAAGAATTTTTTTGATAGCATCGAGTTCTACTAAATTTTTGTTTAAATCCGGGTCAATCACATTCGAAAGAGCCTGCCTGATTTTGTCTTCGGTTAAAGTCATTAGTTATTCTCAATAATAAAAAAACAAATTAAACCAACTTAACGAAAATGAAAATATTAGATTGTAGTTCAAAAGAATGGACAGCAGGAAATAAAATATTTTGAAAATAAAAAATAATTTCATAATTTTGTAATCTTGTTTTTTTCAAGAGGCCCCATCGACTAATGGATAGGTCACCACCCTTTCACGGTGGCAGTACGGGTTCGAATCCCGTTGGGGTCACAATATATTTACTTCAACGATTTTATCTTTTCACACAAAAAGCTATATGAACAAACATTACCAGATGTATGCTGAATCTTTAGCATAATTAATTTTTTTGTTAAAGGCTCAATCATATAATGCCATTACACCCCCGCCGGCAAACCTAAAAGATAAATCCTAAGTAGGTTGGACATCCCTGTCTGACCTTTTTTTACAATCCGGGACGATTGTTCTACTATCACACACTCCCCATGCAGGTTGAAGATTTTGAACTCATATGGAGTCCATCTCGTAGATGGGCTCCATCTTTCAAGAACATACAAATAGGAATCCAGAAAAAAACCTTATTTCCCGTATTCAACCTTAGTAGAAAAATCGAGCAAAAACAAGAAACAACCTTATTACCTTTTTTACTCTCGATGAAGAATAATAAAAATAAAATATGTAATAAGGTTATAATTTATGCTTTGATTCATCTTCCTTCTACTAAGGTTCATAAGAAAAAAAAAGGTTTTAATTTAATTTATTATACCTCTTCGAGGGAATGACAAATGGAAGAACAAACTGGGGCGTTTGTTCTTCCGGATGAGATTATTTGCAACTATTTTTCACTATCTTCCACTACTTGAAATTAGTGGCTATTCAAATTTTCATAAATCGCCCCTTTATTTCCTGCTCTTTTCATATTTCTTGCCGCTTTCATCTCTTATCTTTGCTTTGAGTTCTCTAAGAAATTTCATCAGCAAAATCAAAAAAAAAATAACCATAAAAAAATTAATAATACTATCTTAACTTAAGTTTATATTCTTATTTTACTTTCTTCTTTTAGCTTGACTTCCATCAGATTTTCATTTGTTTTCCATATTTACTTAGAAATTATAATAAATGTTTGATATAATCTTTAATTTACATTTTGAATTGTAGGTTTTATATGAAAAATAAGAATTTAAATAAATTAGAAGCAAAGCTAATGGAAATCAAGAATAATCAAGTATATGACTATGATTATTTTATACCCGAAATATGGTTAGACCCGAACAAAAGCAAGCAAATTTCCAAAATTAATATTAACCCTCCGGCGTTTTTCCTCGAAGCAATCAGTAAAATAAATGATTTGAGTAGAAACAAATTTAATTTGAGTAATGATTGGTCAAATCAGGCAGTTGTTTATAATATGCTTACAAGGTTTACTACTGCTTTTGACCATGATGGTGATGGCAAAATCAATATTATTCCCGGAAAAAACGGATGGAGGGAGACCGGAACTTTTCTCAAAACCATAGCTCTTTTACCTTATATTTTCTCTCTTGGTTGCAATACGGTTTATATGTTGCCAATAACATCAATTGGAATTGATGGGAAAAAAGGCAATTTAGGCTCCCCATACGCTATCAAAAATCCCTATAAACTTGACAGTAATTTATCCGAGCCAATACTCGAAATGACAGTTGAAGAAGAGTTCTCTGCTTTTGTCGAAGCTGCCCATCTTCTCGGAATGAAGGTTGTAACAGAATTTGTTTTCAGGACAGCGAGTATTGACAGCGATCTGGCTATCGAACATCCAGAATGGTTCTACTGGATAAAAAACTCAATTCCTAACCGTATAAAACCTGATGATGAAAATTCCTATGGTCCTCCTATTTTTTCTGATTCTGATATTGAAAAAATAAAAGCCAAAGTAGAAAAAAAAGATTTCGACAATCTTATTCCTCCGAGTAAAATATATAGGAACATGTTCACCGAAGCACCTGAAATAACTTTTTACGAGGATGAAAAATTAAGAGGCAGGTTGAAGAATGGAGAAATTGTGAAAATCCCGAGTGCTTTTGCTGACTGGCCTCCAAATGACGTTCAACCTGTCTGGAGTGATGTTACCTACCTTAAACTTTATGAGCATAAAGATTTTAATTATATTGCATATAATACAGTCAGGATGTATGACAATAAATTAGCAAAAGCGGAAAACATTCTGAAAGATTTATGGAACAGCATCACGGATATAATACCTTATTATCAGAATAATTTTGGAATTGATGGGGTTATGATTGATATGGGTCACGCTCTTCCTTCGGAATTAAGAGCCGAAATAATCAATAAAGCAAGGGAAAATAATCAATATTTTGTTTTCTGGGAAGAAAATTTTGTTCTGAGTAAAAAATCTGTTGAAGACGGATATAATGCTTCACTCGGATTTCTTCCTTTTGACCAGCATTCAGCTCAAAAAATGAATGCTTTGATTTATCAGATGTCGGTTGAAGGCAGTCCTATTCCATTCTTTTTAACTCCTGAAAGCCATAACACACCAAGGGCGGCTTCAAGAAAGGGTACAGATGAATTTTCGAAATTAGCATGGGCTGTAAATAGCTTCTTGCCCGGTTTGTTGTTCATCCATTCAGGTTTTGAATTATGCGAGACTAATCCAGTGAACACCGGCTTAGGCTTTAACAAAGAAGATCAACAGAAATATCCCCCCGAAAAACTTCCGCTTTTTTCGAATTTATCTTTGAACTGGTCGAATGATAAAAATATTATTGATTTCATTAGAAAAATTAACGAAATAAGAAGCAAATATTTTCAGGATTTCCAAGAGAATTATTCACCAAAAACATTAATTCATTTGAAGGCATCTGACCCGGATATAATTGCTTATATGAGGATAATTAATACTTATAAGCTATTAATTCTTTGCAATTTGAATGGGATTCACAAAAGTAATGTTGCTGTAGAATTAAATGATAACAGCAAAATTGAAGATTTACTCAGTGGAACAAAATATAAAACCAAGTATAATAAATTAATCCTGAATCTAAAGCCATATCAAATAATAATTTGTCTCTGCGATTAGTCTTTTAAACCCGGGATCTGACTAATTTTTTTCGAAAGACTTCGGACTTCTGCGATGATCTCTGGCAATTGATGCAGGGCAGCCTCAATTCTGAAAGCCTTAATTCTTTCCTTCACCGGGGAACCGAAATAGATACCGGGTTTCAGAACAGATTTAGCAACTCCGGATTGTGCCTGAATGGCAACATCATCAACGGTGTGCAAGTGCCCGGCAATGCCAACCTGACCACCGAATCTGTTTCTTTTTCCAATTTTGGTGCTGCCCGAAATTCCTACCTGAGCAGCCATTGCGGTATTTTCGCCAATTTCTGCGTTGTGGGCTATGTGCACAAGATTATCAATCTTAACACCATTACCGATAATAGTAGCACCGACAATAGCCCTGTCAATAGTGGTATTTGCACCGATTTCGACGTCATCGCCAATTATAACATTTCCAAGCTGCGGGATTTTAGTATAGGACCCGTCGGGATTTTCAATAAAACCAAATCCATCGGCTCCTATTACAGCCCCCGGCTGAATAATGCAGTTCTTACCTATCATAGTACCATTGCAAAGAACTACATTCGAGTGAACGTATGTGCCTTCGCCAATTATAACATCATCATAGAGACAGACTTTGGAGTGAAGAACTACATCATCAGAAATTATTGCATTTTTTCCAACTATGCAATAGGGTCCGATATAGGATTTCGGACTTATCTTGGCAGAATCATCAATTATTGCAGTTGAATGAATACCATAAAGAATGGAATTATTGTCTTCGTAAATCTTGTTCAAAATAGAAATAAACTTTTTGTAGGGATTATCAACTTTTATATAAACTATTTCAGGATTAATTTCCAGTTCGCTGAATAATTTATCCGAAACGATGATGCAGGAAGCTTTAGAATTTTTGTAAAATTCTTCGAATTTAGTATCATTGTAAAAAGTAATATCGCCCTCAGCTGCGTGTTCAATTCTATTCATCCCCGAGATAATAATTTTACCATCGCCAATTAATTCTCCCTCGACAATCCGGGCTATCTCCTCACAGGTTTTATGAATTTTATATGACATTTTTTTATTTATTTCCTTATATCAGGATTTGGCTCTTCGTCAGGATTAGGAGTATTATTTTCAATGTTACCAGGATTTTGCTCTGGTTCTCTTTCGATTTCTCTTGAATCAATATCGGTTCTTGTTCTTGGTCTGGTTCTTTTTCCGGGAGGCGCCTTGGTATCTTTTTTCTGATTTCGTGGATCTTTTTCAATTTTCTCCTGCAATTCTTTTTCCATAGCTCTGACATCAACTCCAAGCTTTCTTAAAACTTTAAGAGTTAAATCGTATTTGGAATTAGAATAAGGAATAGGTTGGGCGCTACGGTCAAAAACAAAATCGAAACCATCATCGGCTGCAACAGATTGAACAGCTGCATAGATTTTGTCTTCAATAGGTTGCATAAGCATTTTGACGCTCTGGTCATATTCGCCATTTTGCTCAAACTTGCTTCTTGCATAAACCTGCTTTTGCATAATAAGGTCTTCTAACTCCTTGTTTTTAGATTTTTTTTCGTCATCGCTCCATATCAATCGGTTCTTGCTTATTTCAAGTTTTAATTCTTCGATTTGCCTGTCCATCGCTTCGAGTTCACGCTTCCAATCGTCAACGATAGATTTGAGTCGTTGCTCAGCAGATTTAGCTTCCGGGAACTTATCACGAATAACATCAGAAGCAATAAAAGCAATTTTTTGGGCAAATATCGGGCTTGAAGAAATCAATATTAAAATTAATATCGAGAAAAATATTGATTTGTTTTTCATTTTTGTTGCCATTAAATTATTTCAAAAATATGATTAAGAAACTACTAAAATGAAAAATTATTTCGATCCGCCCCTTTTAATTTTGTCTAATACTCTAAAAGTAATATCAAATTTGTCCTCCGAAAACAAAACTGTTTCGCTTCCCTTATCCAAAACAAATGTAAAACCTTCATCGTTGGCAACCTGTTTGATTGCTAATTTGATGATTTTCCTAATCGGGTCGAGCAGTTCATCTCTTTTTGCAGCTAATTCTCTGAATTTATCTTCTCTGAATTTCAGGATTGTATTTTGAAGCATACCGATTGATTCCTCTTCTTTTTGCTGTTGTTCGGGCGGCATCATAGCTCTGGTTTTCTGATATTTTTCTAATTTGGACATATAATCATTTTGCATTGCTACTAACGAGTCGCTGTATTTTTTGTCTAAATCTTTCAGTTGTTTCTCTGCTTCAAGTGTTTCTGGCATTGACTCGATTATTGTTTTTGTATCAACAACCCCGATTTTTAACTGAGAAGATTGAGCAGTTTTTTGAGAAAATAATGAAAAATTAGCGGATATGAGAAATATAATAATAAAAAAAACTTTTAATTTAAACATAGTTACTCCAATTGTTATTTATTCATTTTAAACTAAATCTCTAATTAACTTAATAATATTACAAATATTGTAATTAGACCGACTATTGAGTTCCAAGGTGGAATAGAAATTGCCAGCCAGATAATTGACCGGTTCTGTCAAGCCTGTCAAATCCATAACCATAACTGAACCCAATAAGTCCAATAGGATTCAGCATTATCTGAAGACCGAAACCAGCAGCTCTTTTCAGATTGAACGGATCTGTTTCTTTGATGCTGTTCCAAACATTTCCTGCTTCCATAAATGTATAAAGCCAGATAGGCATAGGGTCAACAGAAAGAGCGAACCTTAGCTCAGCAGTATGTTTGGCTAAAACTTTACCTCCATAATCAGGACCAATGCTTCTGTCGCTATAACCCCTTAGAGGAGTTATGTTTCCATAGCCGCTGAGACCATTACCACCCATATAATAAAGCTCAATCGGGCTGATTGTTGTATCTGATTTCAATCCAAAAACATAACCCCATTGCGAGCTTAAATGAAGGACAAATCTATTGTAGTCTTTTATTTGTAATAGGGGCTGATTGATTTCAAATTTCAGATGATTTTTGAAATAATCAGTATTTCCAAGTCCAAGAGAGCCCATTGAAAAATCTGTCGAGAATGAAAATCTTGAGCCCTCTGTCGGGAAATATAAATTATCAACGCTGATTCTGGAAAATGTTTGAGCAATTGTGATTTCGGTTGATAATCCCGGACGGAAATATAAAGCACCTTCTGTGCCAACATCATTTCTCTGAACTCTCAAAGACCAATCTCCCCGGAAAAAGTCGTCGGGCCATCGAAACCTTCTTCCAATGTTCAGAGCAACGCCTGTTCTTCGCAAATCATAATTATAACTGATTCTTGTATCGTAAATACTGAATCCAAAAGAAGTGGGTTTGCCGAACAGCCATGGTTCCGAAAAGCTCAAAGAGATTGAATTAAAGCGATTTGCCTGACCGAATTCCCAGTTGAAGTTGAACATCTGACCTGCCCCACCCCGCAGAGGATCAGAAATAGAAAAATTATTAAATGAAAAGCCTATTGCTCCTGTCAAGCCGAAATAACCAGCAAAACCAATCGAAGCGTTGAATGTATCAGAAGAACGCTCTTCTACTTTATAAACTACATCAACTTTTGTATTATCTACCAGTTTGACGTCAGGACGCAGAGCTTCCGGGTTGAAATAATTAAGCAAACCGAGCCCTTTGACGCTTCTAATAATAGCAGCTCTGTTGAAAAAATCACCGGGTCTTGTATATAACTCACGCCTGATAACTTTGTCCATTGTTTTTGTATTTCCGACTATATCAACTTTTCGGATAGTAACTCTGTTCCCCTCGTTAACCCTGATACGTAAATCAATTGAATCAATACTTATTCTTGTTTCTTCGACATCAAAGCGGGCGAATAGATATCCTGAATTCAAGTAAATTGAAGCAAGGTCGGTTTGATCTTCATTTCCATTTAGATTTTTTGAGAATTTTTCCATATCGTAGGGATCACCCCTCTGCAAATCAAGTCTGCTAAGGAGTAGGTCAGAAGGATATGTTGTGTTACCGGTTATACTTATGTTTCTAATGAAGAGACGGTTACCTTCACTAACATAAACTTCAATATCAACAGCTTTGTTGGGTGGATCGTAAATTACTGTATCTTTTAGTATTTCGATATCCTTGAAACCATTTTTCTGATAGAACTTGATTAGCAATTGCTTATCATTTTCATACTCTTTATTGTTAAATTTGGAACTACGCCAGAACTGCCACCATTTTTTTGTTCCCGTTTTATCGAAAGCTGATAATAAATCCGAATTATCAAAAGCGCTATTTCCTATGAATTTGACAGAACGAACATAAAACTCAAGACCTTCGTCAATTGTTAGAACTAATTTTGAAAAATACACTGTGTCTGTCTCTATTAGTTCAGCCTGAACTTCAGCAAAGAGCAGGTCCTCTTCACGATAGCGATCTTTTATTCTTTGTCGAATAAGATACAAATCGTATGGTGTGATAATTTCACCTCTGTTTTTCCCAACAACTTTAATGATTTCATCAGTGTTCAATTCTTTGTTGTTTTCTACTTCAATTCTGCTCAGTCTTTGAAATTCTTTGACTTTTATTTTGAGAAAAACACCGATTCCAGTAATTCTATCAATAATGATTTCAACATCCGAAAACTGCCTTCTTGACCATAAACTCTTCAAGGCAATTTGGATTTTACTATCACCCGGAATCGTAATTTGTTCCCCAATCTGCAAACCAGAAAGAGATATAATAGTCTGCGCATCGGCAAAGCGATTTCCCTCAACTGAAATACCGGCAATGGTATAAGTTTTTGGTTCATATTGACTTAATGAGTTAGAACTCCAGAGCAACAATAGAGCAAGAATAATAAAAATCTTACTTAGATTTGAAGGCATTTATCACCTTTTGAATATAAGTATCGTTTTTGGATTCTTGAATTTCGGAAGCAACCTGAGCAGAAGTCTTGCCAAATCTTCGTTCTCTCTTTATATAGTCAGAAATGGCTTCGTATAAATCATTGCGTCTGAATTCAGGCCAATATTTCTTTGTAACAAAAATCTCTGAATAAGCAAGTTCCCAGAGCAAAAAATTACTTAAACGCATCTCGCCGCTGGTTCTTATCAGAAGATCGGGATCTGGAAGATCTCTTGTCTGTAAATAACTTGCAAATTTTTCTGCCGTTAGGTCTTCGGGTGATACTTTCCCACGCCTTACGTCAAAAGCAATAATCTGAACAGCCCTCAGAATATCCCATCTCCCACTGTAACTAAGGGCAAGAGTAAGAGTTAAACCTGTGTTTTCGGCGGTAACCTCAATAGACCGTCTTAAAAGTTTTTGAACAGATTTAGGGAGTGAGTTTAATTTTCCGATTGCCTTTACTCTGACATTATTTTGATGAAGCTCGTCAAGTTCAACTTTCAAAAAATGCTCAAGCAGATTCATAAGAACGCGAACTTCGTTTATTGGTCTCTTCCAGTTTTCGATCGAAAAAGCATATAGGGTTAGATATTTTACTCCGAGCTGGGAGGAAGCTTTAACGATATCCCGAACGCTTTCTATTCCTTCTCTGTGTCCGGCTGTTCTTGATAAATTTCTCTGAACAGCCCAACGCCCGTTTCCATCCATTATTATTGCAATGTGACGTGGGATCTTACCGGAATTCAAAATTTCTTCCTGTATTAATTTATCATCACTCTCGATTTCGATTTTCCAATCCAATGCTTCTCCACTTTGTAAATTCAAAAAAAACTAAATTAGCTCAATAACACGAATTTTTCAACTAAAAATATTCTCAAACTTAGCTTTTATAATATTTGTTTAATTATAAACGAATTAGTAACATTTTTAATAAGCGATTAATAAAAAAACAAATCAATTTTTTTTTTAGGTTTTCTTTTTATAAATTTGCTATCTTATTTTTTTTAAAATACATTATGTTGTTATAATATCGGGACTTGTATGACAAAAGCAGATATAGTAGATGAAATAGCTAAAGCTACAGGTTTAACTAAAATCGAAACCAAAGCTGTTGTTGATGGTGTTTTCTCCAGCATTATCTCAGCCGTATCATCTGGCAAAAGAATTGAATTAAGAGGCTTTGGTGTGTTCAAGCATAAAGGCAGAAAGCCAAGAATGGCTCGTAATCCTAAGACTGGTGAGCTTGTTCCTCTTGAGAAAAGATTTGTTCCTGTGTTTAAACCATCACCTGAATTTCTTCAGAAAGTTAATGAATCATTAAAAGTTCAGTTAGATGTTAATAATGAATAAGATTAATTAATTATTTAATGAGGTTTTAGAATGCCTTGCGGGAAAAAACGTAAAAGACATAAAATGGCAACCCACAAAAGGAAAAAAAGACTAAGAAAGAACAGACATAAAAAGAGAAATCGTTAGTTTTTTCGTTTTCTCTCTATAAGCTATTAAAATACTTTAAACTTTTTAGTTATATTTCCGATTATCATTTCAACAATATTATTGTTTGATTGTTGAAATGATTTTTTTATCTGATATTAATAATAAGTCTGTCAGCGATGATTTTCCTTCTATCGCTGACTCTGATAGAAGGAATTTACCCTCGAAAAATGTTTTCGCTCAAACTGAAAACGCTTTTAATCTTACTGCCAAAGACAGTATTGATATAAGTTCTCTAAAAGAAAAAGAACTAAGCGACTTTTGTAAGATTACATCTCTTTTGCTAAAAAACAAGATTTACGGCTGGCATTATTATACAATAAATGGAAAAGTAGAAAAGCATTTTGTTGATTGCGAAATTGGTAACCGCCGGCTCTATAATGCAAAAAGGACCGATAATGGAACTCTTTTCGATTCTTCTTACTGATTAACCTACTTCTATCAAATTTTTTCATTCAAATTAAACCTTCTTAATTATTTTTTGTCTAATACTTGTATTAATTAACAATTTTCAAAAAATTAAGGAGATTTAAAATGCTCAACAAAACATGTCTAAAATCAAGCCAGAATATCTATGCAATATTGTTTTTATTGTTAGTTTTCGGCTTAACAACTTATTCTTTGGAAGCTAAAAGAAACAGCAACTCCAAAGGAGATGGCACAGGACGGTTAACCGAGCTCAAAGAAAAATTGAACCTGACTGATGATCAGGTTGCAAAGCTTACCCCGATTCTAAAAAATCATCACAGTCAGGTCAAAAGCATTCACGATAAATATAAAGACGGTGGTCCTGACGAACGCCAAAAAATGAGAGATGAAATCAAAACAGTTTTTGATAAAACATATTCTGATGCCGGGAAAATACTTTCATCCGATCAGCTTGCCAAATTCAAAGACATAATCAAACAAAATAAAAACACCGGGGCTAATAAAGGAAAAGGTCAGGGCAAGGGTAATAAATACAGAAATAATCAATAATATTTATTATCCGAAAATTTATAAATATATTTATTTAAATGTAATTTGCATATTAAAGGAAGAACAAAAGGGGGTTTAAACCCCCTTTTTGTGTTTGATTTAGTATTTAACAGAGCAACCGTAAGGTTTTGTTGTTTTATTTTTAATTGGTTGATTGTTCATCGCTGCAGTAAGAACTTCGACAACGTAATTATTTGCTTTCTCTATATCTTCCTGCTTAGAGCTTGGAATATCATCAATACCACCTGCATAAATAAGTGTTTGATCGGGATTGATAATAAAGATATGGGGAGTTGTTTTTGCACCATACATTTTCCCTACTTTACCATCTTCGTCAATAAGATAGTAATTCATTTTAGCCGAGAGATTAGCAATCCTTTTAGCAATTTCATCATTACTGAAATGCCCCTGTTTCCCGGGAGCAGAAGAACAAATAGAAAGCCAGACAACATCTATGTCGGTATATGTTTTTTGTATTGTTTGCATGTTTTTGCTATCGTAATGTTTTTTGACGAAGGGACAATCGAAATTTATCCATTCGAGAACAACATATTTCCCTTTAAAATCTGATAATTTGACTTTCTTGCCTTTGTGATCAAGCAAAGTAAAATCAGGTGCGGATTTATCAATGCTGGCTATAGCATCGTCAGCTTTAACATATTTTAATCCCGCTACGAACAAGAGAAGTGACAGAAAAATAAGAAATCGTTTCATAATAACCTCATAAATAATAAACAATATATTTAATTTCTTGAATTTACGTTGAAATATATGGACTTAGAATCTATTATTTTAGCATTTTTATCATCAAGCACAAGAACAAATTCAAATTTTTCAGGTAGTTCTACTTTGAAAGGGTCAAAATCAAGTTCTATGAAAAATTTACTTTTGTCCTTGGTTATTTTTGGTTTCTGACTGTGAACAAAAATTGCCTGATTTAAAGGATAAATCAGGAAATTAAGAGAACTATGTTCAAAATAATCGGGAAACTTCAGCTCAATTTTTGCCGACTGTCCTAATATTTGAATCTTAGAAACTAATCCTGAAACACTTTTTGGAATTTTACGGAAATCATTTGTAAATGAGTTGTTTTTGGGTGTTTTTGACTTAGCAATCGCCTTAAATTTCATTTCGAGTTCAGTTTCGCCCGGGATACAAACATCTTTGCATTCGAGCCATAAAGCCTTTACCTTTATTTTATAATCACTATTGATTTTCAGATTATTCGGTACCTTGATTTTAGTAAATAGCACTGTCTTATTTTTATATCCGTAGCTTGTTAAACCTTCCGTCTTAAATTTCTCGGGATAGGGATATAGGACTTTTCCTGCTTCAAATCCTTCAGGGAGGGTAAATTCCAGAATTGTTGCCATTCCGGCATCACCGGGATTTTCCCAATAAATATGCCAATGTTTGTTAATCTTGAATTCAACAGCTAAAATAATTTCGTCTCCTGCTGATATTTCGCTTTTATCTGAATAAAGCTTTGCAAACACATTGCTTTTACCTTTAGACTTGGCAAAAGCCATCACGCTAATCATAAATAATAAAATGACTGATATGTAAATTGCTTTTTTCATAGATTTAAAGTAAATAGAACGTTAAAAATAAATTTTTATGCTAATTAAAATATTTTTTAGTAGAAATCTATTTTTTAATCTATAAAATACAATCACTACGTGATAAAGGGCTGATACGTACGATTTAAGTTACCAAAATACAATCACTACGTAATAATAAAACAGATTTGTATGATTGATGTTACCATAATATAATTACTACGTGATAAAGGGCTGATGTGTACGATTTAAGTTATCAAAATACAATCACTACGTGATAAAAAAACAGATTTGGATGATTGATGTTACCATAATATAATCACTACGTGATTTAATTGCATTCTTTCAACTCAAAAAAAAAGCTGTCTCGTTTTTTTGACAGCCCCATAATTGTAAAGTTCCTTTAAAAAAATAATTAATTTGTTGAGAAACGGACTAATATATTATCAATCTTTCCATCATTTGGCATCAGGATATATATCATGTCTGTATATTTTTTACATTTAATCTTGTAAGTAAATGAACTGATGAATCCTTTGGCTGGATTAACTATCTTGTATTCCATCATATAATTAGGATTGAACATGGTCGTTACAGGAATGGGTTGGCTTAACTCCAGATAAGCATTCATTACTATGAAATTATTATGGTCAGTATATCCATCAGCATAAGTCAGGTTGATGTAACTTACAGCCTTGCCGTCCCCTGTCAATTGAACAGTAATATTTCCATAACCCGGACCAAGCAAAGATGCCTTTTCAGAACCTCTAAATGTATTTCCTGTCCATGAACCCGAAAATGTCTTACCCTGTTCACTCGGAAAATACATACTTTTTGCGTCATTATGACCAGCATAAGAGCATAGTTCATGGTCCCAGTATGAGCTTGTACTGCCTTCCTTGCTAAATTTAGCACTCGAGTATGTAATGAACACCTTGCATTCGTTACAATTATAATCTGAGCTTTCTTCTTTCACTTCAAACTCATTTGAAGAAATTCTTATACCTCCGAATGAAATATTTGCTTCGAGCTTGTCTCCTTGCTTTGCTTCGAAACCAGAGACAGACTCATTGAAGCCTCCTTTTTTACATTTTACTGATAATTTCTTCCCGTTGGTCAGGTTCCTAATTTCAACAAGACCATTATATTCAATCTGTTTAGTATATTCTGCATCATTTTTTACCGTAACACTGCCAGCAATGGAACCACCACCATAATTTGATATTGCAACAATAACCTCAGGAACAAATAGCTTTATGACATTAACTCCTGCTTCGACTATGTTTGGTATTAATATCTCCGCTTGGGTCTTGACGCACTCTTTGTCAAACAAAGGGTAACCCCTTTTCTTTCCTTGCCACAAAAACTCATAAAGGGATAGCCTGTCAACACAATGTTTCACATCAAAACCAGCAACATTCCCTTCATAATATTTTGTGTTGGGGTCGAACATATTAGCATCTATTTTTGGTGAGGTATAAGTTTTATGTGGATGGGTTATATGAGCAATATTCTCGCCGAGGTAATTTACTCCATAAATTGTTTCATTGGTAAAGAAATTCTTGTTTGTCCAAACGGCAAAAGTATGAGCCAAGTCCCTTACTGTTTTTTCATTGGCAAAAGCAGTTTTTAGTGTTTGGTCCACTTTTCCGGAAGCGGCAAAAGAAGAAATATTAGCTTTAAATATTTCTGCCATTAATTCCTCATAAGTATCTGGATCACCAAACAGACTGCCATATCCGCGAGGTGCAGGATGTGAATCGTCCCGAACGTGGGCAGGACAACCGTGATCCTCAATCATGTGCAAAGTTTCACCTAATGCTCGCCATGCTAAACCCATTAGAGAATCTTTTGATTTTAAATTTTCTGTTTCCAGAGCTTCTTTGAACCATTTTTTTCCATTCTCCCAGCAAAATTTATGATTATAAAGTCCATTAGGATCATCTGTCAAATCCCCGTAAATAGCCCAATCAACATCGTCAAGCCCTGGATTTGGATAGATTTCCTGAGCCCTGCTCATTATGGGACCAATAGCAACATCTTGCAAATACCTGTCTCCAACAGGACGTGTTGGGTCGTAAAAGTGGCGTACAGATGCCTGAACTTCGGGAACATCAGCTGTAAGACTCCCTCTTGAAATCCATTGCTTTACGTTTAATTTTGATTGGACAATTCTTAGATCACGGTAAAACATTACGCTTTTCTCGTAGTTTTCGGAGCTTATTTCGTAACTAAAATCAAAAAAGTAATTTTTGAACTTAGTCATTGAGTATTGACCTTTATTATTCAACGACTTAAATTTCTCAACTATTTCATCTGTTATGGAAGGGTGATTTTCGAGATTTCCGTAACCGGTTAAGATAAACATGGCAACGAAATAGCACATTATGCCAGTTAATATTGCTAATATTTTTTTCATTTTCTTCTCCTTCCTCTAAAATCTGATTAATTTCCATGAATCATCATCTTGCAAGGCTAATGTCATAATGAATTCATTGCCTTCGTAATTAACTGTAATTTCGGCATAATTTTCAGTTCTCAAACTAATTTTTCTTTCTTTCATTGCATTACCAATTTTGCCCATAATTTCATGAATATTTTTAAAATCCTGAGAATAGAATTTCTGAGCGGTTGGAGTCAGTACACTCTTGAGTTGAGTTGTGTCGCCGGAAAGAAAAGCCTCTTCTACTTTTGACAGGCTTTCCTGAATTCTTTGTTCAACGTCATCCTTTTTAGGATTGACAAGATTATCCCAGCAACTTGCTGACATTAGTAGATGAATCAGAGCAGCCGAAATAACACCAATAATTAAATACTTTAAAAACATATCTTTAAAACCCTGTAGTTAATTTATTAAAAAAAAGATGCATATTAAAAATTTTCTTTGTAAGGAATATTATTTAAATCATTAGTAATTTAAGACTATATTCAATGAAAACCTTAAAAAATAACTATAATGTAATATTATGTGTGTGTAAATTTATAAATGGGAATATTTAATTTTTCATTTATTAATATATCAATACTTTAAAATATTCCGTTTTTTTTATTGAAGACACAATAATAAAATATATTCCGGAAGTTAATGAACTTGCTTCCATAGTTAAATTATTAGAATTATTTATTAAATAATCTGTTTTTAAAGGAATTTCTCGCCCTAAAATGTTGAAAAGTCTGACTTCAGAAGGATTTTCCACGCCCGAATTAATAATTATCTGCTTATCAAGTTTTTGATAAAAAGCATCCGTTAACTCAAACTTTTTATCCGGAGAAACAGAATTTGGTTCTTTATATTTGCCAAGATAAAGATGATCGAACCATACCTCCCCTGACTTTCTTCTGAAAAGTGAGTAAAGATAAATCCTCTTTATTGGTTTTTCGGGATTAATCATTTTTTCGGAATATTCCCAATCGTGAGTTCCAGTCGAAAATTTTGCAGTCTGACCGTATAAATAAGTATCATCATTATATCTGATATCTGCATAGATAGAATAATCACTATTCATATCTCCGCTGACATTTTTGGATTTTGACCACCCAGATAGATGCAAAGGTTCAGGTTTTTCCTGATTAATATCAACAGAAATATAGCATCCGCTAAATACTGTGTCGGTCTCGTTTTTTAAATAAACAGATTTTTTTCCGGAATAGGCATTCTGCCCGGAAGTATCATGATGATATCCCAGATAATACTGTCGCCAAAAGTCCGGCAAGCCATCCAGATTAGCATCAATCTCGAAGCTAAAATTTGGTATCAGGTTCGCTGAATCGGGAGTGCTTAAATTCAAAGAATATTTATTGACATAGGTCAGTCCTGTCGTAGAAAAAACAAAGACATAAACAATATCTTTTTTTGATATGGATGTTCCAAGTGGAATTTTAAAATCTCCGGAATAAACAGAATTTTTTTCGGAGGCTGGAGTAAAATCATTGATTAAATTACATTCTGATGGTCCTCCTAAACTGCTTAAGTCAGAATAAATATATAATGGCAAATCAGGGTTTTTCATATAGTGCTTCGATGATGAATCATTTGCTGTTACTCTCAATCTGATAATATATCCATCAGAACTTTTTGATATAAATTCAGCTTTAAAATCTGTTATAGATGGTGAAAATAAACCTTTACCGTCTGTCGGCTTCTTTAGATATATATGCCCTTCGTTTGGATAAAGTGTATCAGAAGCGGATATGGTTCTTAACCTGCCACCATTGATTGTTAGTTTATTATCAAGGTCAATCTTGAGATATTTATTCAAACCATCAATAACAACAAATTTATCTTTGTTTGGATTGACAACCACAAGACCATTCTCGAACCACCTCATAAAATAATCTGTGTTATTTGTTTTGAATATATGTTTTAGTTCGTTTACGTCATTTTCGGGAGATAATAGTGGCTCTCCAAGAGGAATATCAAATTCGGGATAATGTGCAAATGTTTGATAGTTAGTAGCATTTGCATAAAAAGATAAATCCCCCGAAACAAGCAAATAAGAAGCCAGAACAAAAAGCCTTGGGATCGGGCTGTTGTCTAAAATTCCACCTAAGGCGAGCCAATGCTTTTTATATTTATTCTGACATTCAATCCCTATATTACAAAGTTCTTCCCAGTAGGGTCTGCTAACAAACTGCGACCAATGGGTATAAGCAAAACCTTCTGTCATACCGCCATCGGTATAGTTAAGTAAATCTGATGCATATTTACTATATAGTCCATTGAAATAAACAGGATAATCCTTTAAAGAACTTTTTATCATAACAAGGAAGTCTTTTAAATTTTTTAGCCATAACGAATCGCTATATGCAAATGGCGGGTAACAATCAGCGGAGCCACTACTAACTCTATACCAGGTGTCGTCCTCGAAGAGACCACCATATCCTAATTTTTCTATTGACATCAAAACTTCATCAATATAGGCTTTTCTCCAAGTGTTATTTCCGACATTCATCACATAAAATCCATAATAATCATTCTTCAATCTATTATTTATATTAGTTGTATAAAAGCCATAAGATGGAAATCTGGTTTTTCTGTTTTGATAAAAAACCTCAAGATAAAACTCATATCCACCGCTTGTTCTCACCTGTGGATTTAAATACATTTTATTAGAGAATTGCCAAAAATCTGATGATTTAGTCAATTTGAATTTATCAAACAAATTTGATTTGTTTTGCCTTTTGTAATCAATATATAATATTAAAGAGTCCGGGGGAAGATTTCCAATAGATTGAAATTGAAAAATATGAGACAGAGTATCATTTTTTCTGCCTTCTTCGATTGATTTGACAGCTATAATAGGATCAGATGCAGAATAAAATAGCTTTACGGGACTGCCATAGGGAATTTCTGTATTGTCATCAAGAACGGTTTTAATTTTGATCCATTTAGTTGATTTTGGCAGAGAAATTGAAAAATAATTATTATTAATCAGAGAATCAACTTTTGAATAGTTTGCCGTTGAGTCCGAATCAATTGAATAATAAAATCTGTAGCCTTTGATAGTAATAAACTGCCGCCTATCCGGAAGCCAATGGAAGAAATAATTGTTATTTTTAAAACTAATTGATAAGCAGGAAGGCTCGCCGGAATGAATAAAAGCATCTTCATCCAGATTCACCCTCTGAAATTCATTATAACTGTTGTAAGTGGCAACAACATCTTTATAATGTAGAACAATCATATTGCTGCCGGTTTTTTTTAAATAGTCAAGTTCGCACTTGCTGGCTTCGTCAAGAAATTTAAATCTTTTTGAAGCGAAATTCAGCAGAGAAGTGTTGGAATTGATAGCATTATAATTAACAAGATAAGAAGCGACACCCCTTCCAGTATAATCATTCGATTGAGAAAATAAGAAATGAAAACTGGAGAGCATCAAAGAAAGAATAAAAATCGTTTTCATCTTTTTATCAGATATAAACAACATAACTTCAAAATACAAATATCGGCATATAAAAAAAAATTAAAAGTGAGAAAAAAACAAGAAAAAAGTTAAAATAAAATGAAGAAAAAGAAGTTTAGTGAAAAGCGAGTGAATAAAAATTGAAGAAAAATAAATTTTTTAAAAAATAATTTGCATAGGAATAAATTTTTATTTAATTTTGAAGCCCTTGAATTTTTGAAAAAGGGAAAAGTTATTTGACAAAAGAGGTGAGAAGTTGAAATCGGCGGGAGCTGATTTTGATTCTAAGGAAAAAGCAAGTGTGTAAAAGTATTACCGAGTCATGAAGAACTGGCGAAAGCCGGAAGTATGACAACCCAAAAAAAATCGGTAAGATACAAAGGGCATACGGAGGATGCCTTGGCACAGAGAGGCGAAGAAGGACGCAGCTACCGGCGAAACGCCTCGGGGAGCGGGAAGCACGCATTGATCCGGGGATTTCCGAATGGGGTAACCCATTCCGAGTAATGTCGGAATATCCGAAAGGAGGCAAACCCAGTGAATTGAAACATCTTAGTAGCTGGAGGAAAAGAAATCGAATGAGATTCCCTGAGTAGCGGCGAGCGAAATGGGAAGAGCCCAAATCCCGATGCAAAGCATCGGGAGGTTGTAGGACCTCAACATACAAGCCAATGAATAGCAGAAAGGTTTTGGAAAAGCCTGCCATAGAGGGTGAGAGCCCCGTAAGCGAAATTCAGAGGGGAGTTAGAGGAATCCTGAGTACTGCGGAACAAGTGAAATTCTGTGGGAATCTAGGCCGACCACGGTCTAAGGCTAAATACTCCTCTGTGACCGATAGTGAACTAGTACTGTGAAGGAAAGGTGAAAAGAACCCTTCAGAAGGGAGTGAAAAGAACCTGAAACCGTATGCCTACAAACGGTGGGAGCAAATTTCAGTTTTCGGACTGAAAGGAGTGACCGCGTGCCTTTTGCTTAATGAGCCAACGAGTTGCTCGTTACGAGCGAGGGTAAGTCATTCAGTGACGCACCCGTAGCGAAAGCAAGTCTGAATAGGGCGATATAGTTCGTAGCGGCAGACGCGAAACCTTGTGATCTATCCATGGCCAGGATGAAGCGTAGGTAACACTACGTGGAGGTCCGAACCAGTGTGGGTTGAAAACCGCTTGGATGAGCTGTGGATAGGGGTGAAAGGCCAATCAAACTGGGTTATAGCTCGTACTCCCCGAAATGTTTTTAGGAACAGCCTTGCATTAGTGTTCCGGAGGTAGGGCTCTGATAGGGCTAGGGCCGTTACAGCGGTACCAACCCCTGATAAACTACAAATTCCGGTTTCATGATGTGCAGGAGTGAGGCGGCGAGGGATAAGCTTCGTTGCCGAGAGGGAAAGAACCCAGACCAACGACTAAGGTCCCCAAGTAAACGCTAACAGATAAAGGATGTTGCTCTGCTGAGACAGCCAGGATGTTGGCTTAGAAGCAGCCATTCATTCAAAGAGTGCGTAATAGCTCACTGGTCGAGCGGCGCAGCGCCGATAATAATCGGGACTAAGCGTTTCACCGAAGTCATGGACTCTAAGCAATTAGAGTGGTAGGGGAGCATTCTACAGGCGTCGAAGGTGTGGTGTGAGCCATGCTGGAGCGTGTAGAAGAGCAAATGTTGGCATAAGTAACGATAACGGAAGTGAGAATCTTCCGCGCCGAAAACCTAAGGTTTCCTTGAGCTCTGTTCGTCATCTCAGGGTTAGTCGGCTCCTAAGGCGAGGCCGAGAGGCGTAGCCGATGGGAATCAGGCCTTTTAATATTCCTGAACCACCAAAATACTAAAAGTGACGCAGATCTAAGCTTTGTTGGGGTAAATGGCTATCCCCGGCAAGGTTAAGTCTGCCAAGAAAAGCGATTTTTGGTGACCGTACCGTAAACCGACACAGGTAGGTGGGTTGAGTATACTCAGGCGCGCGAGTGAGCCGTGGTTAAGGAACTCGGCAAATTAACCCCGTAACTTCGGGAGAAGGGGTGCCTCCGCAAGGAGGCCGCAGTGAAATGGCCCAGGCGACTGTTTAACAAAAACACATCTCTCTGCTAACACGTGAAGTGGATGTATAGGGAGTGACACCTGCCCGGTGCTGGAAGGTTAAGAGGAGAGGTTAGCCGCAAGGCAAAGCTTTGAATCGAAGCCCCAGTAAACGGCGGCCGTAACTATAACGGTCCTAAGGTAGCGAAATTCCTTGTCGGGTAAGTTCCGACCTGCACGAATGGTGTAACGATCTGGGCACTGTCTCAACCACGGGCTCGGTGAACTTGTGGTTCCGGTGAAGACGCCGGATACCCGCACATGGACGGAAAGACCCCGTGCACCTTTACTATAACTTACTATTGAGTTCGGATACAGCATGCGTAGGATAGGTGGGAGACTTCGAAGCCCGGGTTGCGGCTCGGGCAGAGTCAATGGTGAAATACCACCCTTGTTGTGTTTGAATCCTAACCCGGAGGAGTGGATCCTCGGGGACAGTGGTAGGCGGGTAGTTTGACTGGGGCGGTCGCCTCCTAAATTGTAACGGAGGCTTACAAAGGTCACCTCAGCACGGTCGGTAATCGTGCTTAGAGTGCAAAAGCATAAGGTGGCTTGACTGTGAGACTTACAAGTCGAGCAGATGCGAAAGCAGGTTTTAGTGATCCGGCGGCTCTGTGTGGAAGGGCCGTCGCTCAAAGGATAAAAGGTACGCCGGGGATAACAGGCTGATCTTGCCCAAGAGTTCACATCGACGGCAAGGTTTGGCACCTCGATGTCGGCTCATCGCATCCTGGGGCTGGAGAAGGTCCCAAGGGTTTGGCTGTTCGCCAATTAAAGCGGTACGTGAGCTGGGTTCAGAACGTCGTGAGACAGTTCGGTCCCTATCCTGTGCGGGCGGAGGACATTTGCGGAGACCCGTCATTAGTACGAGAGGACCGTGACGCCCGGACCTACGGTGTATCTGTTGTTGCGCCAGCAGCATTGCAGAGTAGCCATGTCCGGAAAGGATAAACGCTGAAAGCATCTCAAGCGTGAAACCTACTCCAAGATTAGATGTCCCACAGCTTAAGCTGGTAAGGATCCAGGTAGATGACCTGGTCGATAGGCTTCAGGTGGAAGTGTGGTAACATACGTAGCCGAGAAGTACTAATAATCCGAGGGCTTACCGTTAATTTTTTTGGAGTGCTATACCGATGGCTTTCCCATGACTTCTTCATGACTTGGCAATACTATTTTCTTTGCTTTTTCCTCTTTTGCCTCAAATTTTAATTTTAAATGCCTGGTGACTATACCGCGGGGGTCACACCTCTTCCCATTCCGAACAGAGAAGTTAAGCCCCGTCGGGCCGATGGTACTGCTTCTTTCAGATGTGGGAGAGTAGGTCGTTGCCAGGCTTTTTTTTATTTATTTCCAATATTTTTCCTAATTTCCCTTCCATATCATTGTATAATTCGGATTTAAAATGAATTCTGATGAAAGAATAATTGAACTGCTTTCTGAAATGCTATTAGAACAGAAAGCTATGAAAGAACAGCTGATTATTACTAATTCGAGATTACTAAACGTTGAAAACAAAATTGAAAAGCTTGAAGAACAGCAGATAATTACAAATAACAGGCTTGAAAAGCTTGAAGAACAGCAGGCAAAAACCAACCTTGCAATTGGTGAACTGCGTTTATCAGTGATGAAACTTGCTGACCGGCTTGAAGTTATTGCCGACCACGAAAAAAGAATTGACAGGCTGGAGCATACTGTTTATAATTCTTAATATTATTCAGTCATTTAATTAACATTTAAACAATACTCGGACGATGGTACTGCTTCTTTCAGATCATGAAAAATTTGTCATTATATTGCTAATAATTTTAACTAAATCAAATTAATTATTTGATTAATATCAATTTTATTTGCTTTGTAGTGTTATTCAAAAATAACTGACATAAATAAATACCATTTTCAAATGAATTTAAGTTTATTTCCTTTTTTTGCTCTCCAATTTGTAAATATTCAGAAGTGGAACAAAAAACCAAATTACCTATTAAATTGAAAATCTTTATATTTATTTTTGAAGGTTCATTTAAGTTAAAATTAAGTGTAAAGATACCGTCAGACGGATTTGGTGCAACTGAAACATCAGGGATTATTGGCTTATTAATTGGAACACTGAGCGGCTCTTCTGTATATTTATAAATATACCAGTACTGGTTGCTTACCCCTAACAGTGTTTTCGAATCTAAAAATGCAATATCTTTAAAATAATCAAACATATTTTTATTATTATAACTTGTATCACTGAACCAATTTATTCCACCATCAGTAGTTCGCCACAGCTTGAACCAATTACCAAGAGTTGCACCGTTAAGTCTATCATAAAAACAGATTTTCTGCCATCCTTGATTTTGAGATACCAACGTATCAAATTTCTTCAACCATGAAAATCCTCCGTCAGTTGACTGAAAAATAAATTCTCTTCTTAAATTTGGTTTGTCTGTATCCGGAACACTACTTACACCAAAGGCAATAAAATCATCTAAAAAAAATATTTTCATACTCATAGGAGTAAAAGGCATAGCTTTCCAAGTTTTTCCCAGATCATAGGATTTTAAAACGTATGTATTCCATATATTATTGATCCGCTTAGCTGTTACAATAATTATGTCATTTTCGGATAATATTTGTATGGATGCAATGTCGTTAGGCTTTAGTGAATCAGGCAAATCAAAATCTAATTTAGTCCATGAATTACAACCATCAGTTGTTAAAAACAAATAAGTTCCAATTTTAATTAATCCGATTTTCTCATTGAAAAAATCTACTTTTTGATATAAACCTAAGCTCGATTTTCGATCAGCATCTAATTGCCCCTTCTTCCATGTTTTCAAACCGTCATTAGAATAATAGTAATAATCTGTGTCTGCCACTGCTACACAGAGATTTCTTCCGGGATAAGAGATATCTGCAACTTTTGGTGGGCGATATATAATACTTGAATCTTTTGGATCTTCGATTATCGAATCATAAAAAACTGTTTCCCATGTCTTACCTCCATCTGATGTTGCTCTAAACAATGGTATGGTTAAGCCAACATTTGCAGCTGCAATACAGTTCAATGAATCGTAGCAATCAATTGCCATGAAGCGATTACCCATATAACCGTCATCGGAAGGCCTGTATTTCACTTTAACAGAATCTACTTTCACCCATCTGCCTCCCTGAGCATTTCCTTCGAAAGTAATAAATACCAACAAGAATATTAAGATTAAAAAAAATTTCATAATATTTCCTCGTATATTATTGCTTTCAATAAAATCATTATTAATTCCTTATGATAAATTTGCCATAAGAATTATCCGTAGATTTACCGGATATTTTATAATAATAAATACCACTTCTAAAATCTGCTGTATTAATCACAAAAGTAGAACCGTTTAAATTCTTGTCTTTCTTGTTTTTATATACAACATTACCAAAAACATCACTAACTGTTATTTCAATTTCCCCAATAAATTGACTGATGTATTTAATAGATATTTCATCATTACCAGAATATGTAACATAATCAAGATTTACTTCACTTTCTGCTTTATTAATGATAGCTGGTGTTTCATCATATTTATCGGTTTTAACAGGAAATGTTGTACAGAAGGCAATACAATTATCAAAATCGGGACAAGGTTCAAAATATTCTGATCCACCGATATATTCAATATCATATGTATTTTGAGCTAAATACTCAATGCTATACATGCTGTAACAGCAGACTTCATCTTGGCATGGCATCCAGACAGGATTATTGTAATCAATATACCAACACAATGCACTTATTATCCTATAATTTGAAAATATTTCATCCTCCTCATCCGGTAAAGGCAAGCCACCGTTTTTAAGCATCCAGTCGTTAGCGGCTGAGCGAATGGCAATAGCTAATTGAGGGCATTGACTGCATTGCATTGTTATTTGATAAATTTCGTCAATCTGGTAATCATAGAATTCCGGTGTACAGTCTGTTGAAACTCTAGTTCCGTACTTTATTCTAAAAGTACAACCAAGGCATCCAGCAACGCTTATTGGATCCGAGTATTGCTGCTCAGACCACTCACCCATATTGCAAGGTATTCCACATTTGCCGTTTAATTCCAAATCGCATTTTATAGTTCCGTCTTCGCAATTAATTGGTGCTCCGCTGCATTGGTATGGTTCATTGAGACCTTCAGGATATAAGGCAGAGCCGCCAAAATTCTCCAAGGAGCCTGGAACAATAGTGCCATCATCATAATAACATATTTTAAGCCAATTAGCACAACAATGTAAATCAGAGCATGCAACCCATTCCGCAGGGTTTCCTTCGAGTCTGTAACAAGCACCCAGAGTAACTCGATGATGCTGGGAAGTGCAATATATGTTACCATTTGGATTCCCATCATCCCAGATATCACGAAAGTAGTCAGTTGAATGCTCGTCGAATTTTCTATACAATAGTTCTGCTAAGATTTTATCCTGCTCTAATTCAAAACAATCCCTGCAACCATCAGACGACCCGACATAAACAACCTGAATATCATAAAAGTAGTTGTTTTCGCAATCAACTAATCTATCATAATATTGAATATAGAAACAGCAGGGAGGTGGCGGTGGATTGCTGCAATTAAGTTCAACCCAATCTAAATCATTCGAACACAATGTGATGAAGTATGGTCCTTCCCAAGGAACATTACATGGGTATTTCGGAACCTCAGAGAAATCAGTTAAGCAAGGATTAACTGTTGGGAACGGGGGGGGGGGTAGAAATTGATTCATATTTCATTAATAAAATGAAAGCAGTTAAAGAAAGCAAAGACATAAAAATTTTGATTTTCATAACATCACCTATTTATCAGTAAAACGATTTTTCTTTAAAAAAATAAAAAATATTTCTATTAATTGCAAATAATATTTTAAAAAAATTATCCTGCAAACTGTAAAACAATAAAAATTGAGTTGATATTTGACATATCTTTTTTATTTTGAAACACTCTTTAACAATGTAATATTAAAAATTTTATTTAACTATGCCACGGGGGTCACACCTCTTCCCATTCCGAACAGAGAAGTTAAGCCCCGTCGGGCTGCGATGGTACTGCTTCTTTCAGATGTGGGAGAGTAGGTCGTTGCCAGGCTTTTTTTTGCCTTTAATTCCGCAATGGAGTTAAAGGCTTTTTTTTTTGGTAAAGATTTTGTAATTTTGTTGAAAAAAAAATTGAAATATGTGAAAATTATGAAATTTATCAAAAAGATTCCAGTTCTGTTTATTTTGATTATCACTTTCCTTTATAATTGCATTGAATCACAATCAGCTCAAATATTAGGATTTGGTACAGTAAAAAATGCTATTTATAGCCCTGACGGAACAAAGATTGCGAGTTGTGGCGATGGAGGAATCTTTATATGGAATACTTTTTCAGGCGACACTGTTTTATCAATAAGAAATAATGCAGGCTCAGTTACTTCAATAGATTTTAATCCTGATGGAAGTTCAATAGCAAGTTGCTCAGGGGCAACAATTAAAATTTGGGATTTAGTTTCAGGAGCAAATACCGTTACATTTCAAGCTGAAAGAAGAATTTTAAACATCAAATACAGCGAGGATGGAAATCGCCTTGCTTATGGCTGTAATAATGGTACAATTGGTGTTTTTGATGTAAATGAGAATAAATTAATCACTTCATTTTCTTGTTCAATTGGATCTCTCTATAGCATTTGTTTTAGTCCGAATATAAATAAAGCAGTAACTACCTCGGAAGGTTCAAAATTTCAAACTGTTTTAACAGTGTGGGATTTAAATACAGGAAAATCATTATATCAAAAGATTCGATTTAACGGAGAAATACTTATGGATTTCAGTTATGATGAATCTATGTTGGCTTATGTATTTGGCAAAACCATATTTGTTTGTAATCCGAGTAATGGAGATTTAATTACAACAATTAATAGTCCACGAGATGTTCATAATATCGATTTTAGCAGAAATGGAAAATACCTGGTAAGCAGTTACCATGATGTAATTAATATAAAAGATGAAATAACCAAATGGAATCTTGAAACAGGCGATACTGTATGGAATTATTCTATAAATTCGTATTATTCATCAAATTATAAATCAACGGTACAATTCAGCCCTGATGATAATACAATTGTTTCGAGCTTTTCTGGAAATCCTGTAACTATTTTAGATGCTGCCAAAGGTTATATGGTTAATACTTTGTTAGGACATACCTGTGGAATACAGGGGATATCATTTTCGCCTGACGGTAATTACATAATAAGTGGTGGTGAAGATGGGTCAATTAGAGTTTGGGATTTAAATTCAGAAAAAATAGTTAGTACAATTGATTCAAATACTACCTGGATCACCGATGTTGAATTTAGTAAGGATGGAAATACTGTTCTTTTATCTTCCGGGGTAATGATAAAAGCTTATGATTTTAAAACCGGAACTAAATTAATGGAAAAACAAGCACATAATGATGTTATATGGGATATTGAATATAGTCCTGATTCCAAAAATTTTGCAACTTGCAGCAACGATGGATTGATAAGAATCTGGAATTCGGTTTCAGGTGATTTGAATCAGACAATAAATGGAAATAATGGTGTAACCCATAGTATTAATTACTTTTGGGATGAAAATAAACTTCTATCAGGAGGCTGGGGAAGATTAATTAAAATTTGGGATTTAAGCACTTATCAAGAATTGAATTCTTTTGTCGGTTCAGATCAATGGATAGATTTTGTAAAAATAAGTCCTGATGGTAAACATATAGCAAGTGTTGCCAGGGATAATACTTTAAAAATTTGGGATACAAATACTTCAAAGCTAATAAAGAGTTTAAAGTTCGAAGACCAATCCTTTGGTTGTCCTAATTTTAGTCCTTCATCTGAATTTTTAGCATGTGGTACATCAGGCGGTAAAGTAATTATATGGAACAAGATAAATTTTTCTATTAATAAAGTATTAGCAGCTAATAATTTAGGAGCATCAAGAGTGATATTTAGTAACGATGGCAAACGATTTGCATCGTCGGGGAAAGAAGGTACAATTTTTATTTGGGATATTGAAGAAATATTAAATGTACAAGCAGAAACAAGTTCATTTATTTCATCGATTTCCATCTCTCCTAACCCTGCAACCGAGTTCATCGAAGTATTTGTACCTGATGAATTGAACCAAGGATTTAATTCATTGTTTCAGGATAAAGGGATTTACGATGTTTTCGGGGAACTTATTCTTTCAAATTCTCAATTTTCAATTCAAAATTCACGGTTGATAGCTGATATTTCTTCGTTTCCTCCAGGAGTTTATCTTGTTAGAGCTGGAGGGAAAGCTGGGAAGTTTGTAAAATATTAAATTAAGATACAAAGACTCTTAGACAATCCTGATTCTTTAATTCGATTCACTCTAACACTAATTATTAAACAAATATTAGTATTATATTTAGGAAGGAATTCAAGACTCATGTAATATTTTTGGATTTCGGCTGCTTTGGCTCTGGATTCTTAGTGCTTGGTAAGGTGAGTTTTAGATTACTACAGAGAAGTTAAGCCCCGTCGGGCTGCGATGGTACTGCTTCTTTCAGATGTGGGAGAGTAGGTCGTTGCCAGGCTTTTTTTTTATTTATTCCAATATTTTTCCTAATTTCCCATCCATATCATTGTATAATTCGGATTTAATATGAATTCTGATGAAAGAATAATTGAACTGCTCTCTGATATCCTTGTTGAGCAAAAAGGGATGAGATCTGATATTTCCGAAATGAAAAACGACATAAGCCAATTAAAAGAACAGCAGATAATTACAAATAACAGGCTAGAAAAGCTTGAAGAACAGCAGGCAAAAACCAACCTTGCAATTGGTGAACTGCGGTTATCAGTGATGAAGCTTGCTGAGCGGCTTGAAATTGTTGCCGACCACGAAAAAAGAATTGACAGGCTGGAGCATACTGTTTATAATTCTTAATTAAATCAAAAAATTTTAATGCTTAGAATTTAATATTAAATAGAAATTTTCAGCCACTTCATCAAATGTAACATCCCTATGTAAAATCTCCTCCAATGTTGTGCTGTGGGCAAGAGTAAATTCCTTTAACCTTACCTTCAATTCCTGCGAAGAGACTTTTGCCAGTTCTGATATGATTTCGTAAGCTTTTCCAAGCAAAATCGAGCCATGCTGAAGAAGAACCCCATCTGATATTTTTTGAGCACTACCAACCAATTTTTTACCGTTAAATTCTATCTCATATCTTGCAGCACTTGCAAAGCAGGATAGGGATGATACTTCACTCTTATAGAAATTATGGAAATTTGGCTGGGATTTTTCGAAATCAAGCTCAATTTTTCCTGATTTTCGTAGGGCTTCAATAATTAATAAATGAATGTCCCTATAAAGATTTGCTGCAGTGGAATTCCTGGGGATAGGAGTTACCACAGAATAAGTTATTTCATTAGCATGGAGTACTGCTCTTCCACCAGTTGGTCGGCGAACAATATCAATATTTCTTTTCCTGCACTCTTCTTCGCTTATATCATTTTCATTTTGATTGGCACCGAGCGAGACAGCCCATGGTTTCCATCCATAAACTCTGAACATTGATAAAGCCCTGTTATTGATAACATCATCGAGCCTCTGGCTATCGAAATGCATATTAAATTTGCCATCCGAAAAGCCGGTATTAATAAATTCAAATTCAGACCCGAAAATATGTTTGAATTTATCGGATTTAATTATCTTTGCGAACATTCAGCAATAAAAAAATATAATACAACGTTTAAATTTATTTAATAACGATTATGGATAACTTGAATTTAGTTTCATACTTAATATTCTTTGTTACAATCATAGTTAGCCTTATAGGGATTTATTCCCGTGGGGGATTTCTGAATCGGGGAGTTCTTCATCCATATAGTGTTGTTCATCACAAAAAATACTATATGATAATCACTAGCGGCTTCCTCCACGCTGATATGATGCACTTGATGTTTAATATGCTGACATTCTTTTTCTTTGCTTTTCAACTCGAAACTATGATTGGCTCTCTGAATTTCTTTTTCCTGTATTTTGCATCCCTTATAATTAGTAATATTTCATCCATCGTTAAAAATAAAAACAATTATACTTATCGTTCGGTGGGGGCATCAGGAGCAATTTCCGGTGTGCTTTTCAGCTATATTATGCTTAATCCAGCAGCAAGAATCGCAATAATATTCTTCCCGATAGGAATACCTGCTCCTATTTTTGGCGTTCTTTACCTTGCTTATTGTTGGTGGGCTGCAAAAAAATCCGAAGATTTCATAAATCACGAAGCTCATTTCTGGGGAGCTCTTGCAGGAGTGATTATAACAATACTTTTAATTCCCGGTGCAATTCAGAATTTCTTAGACTATCTAAGATATATGTTTTAATAAATTTTTTTAATAATACTGATTGATTTCTTATTTTTAGAAAAATTTAAATTGGCTTATATTCTTTCTTTTTTATAATACTATATTTAACCAGATGAATTATTAATCTATCAGATACACTCAAAAATTTGTTTAAATAATATAAAAAACAAAAGAATTAGTGCTTTATATTTCAAAATTTCGTCAATCTTAATAAATCTTCATAGCTTTCTCTTGCTCTTATTAAGAGGGTATTTTTATTCTGAATAAGTATTTCAGCAGGACGAAGTCTGTTGTTGTAATTTGAGGACATCGAAAACCCATAGGCTCCAACATCAAGTATTATTATTATATCACCTTCGTTAATTTCGGGCAGATAAACATGGCTTGCCATAATGTCCGAGTTTTCGCAAATTTGCCCGCAAACATAATAAAAATTTTTTCGTTCATTTTTACCATAGACTTTTATTCTATGTCTTGCACCATATAATGCCGGTCTTATTAAGACATTCATACCAGCATCAATACCGACAAAGCGTTTATAACTGTTTTTTATGCCTGTAACTTTTGAAATCAAAAAACCGGCATTTCCTATTAAATATCTTCCGGGTTCCATTTTCAATTCAGGCTCCCCGAAATTGTATTTCCTGCATTTTTCCTGTAATGTTTCGGCAACCAAGCGGGCAGTATCCTCGATATTTAACTCTTCTTCGTCATCATCGTATGGAATTCCGAAACCACCACCTATATCAATATATTCTGGTACAATACCAAGCTTTGTGAAAACATTTCCTGTTATAGTCAGAAGTTTATCCACAACTTCGGCAAAATAATATGGCTCAAGGTTGTTTGATCCAGTCATCATATGGATTCCAAAGCGACTGACTCCGGCATCTTTTGCCATCTTGTATGCTTCGAATGCCTGTTCATAAGGAACTCCAAATTTAGCATCTGAACCAGCAGTAACAATACCTTCGAATCCACCTCTGCCAATTCCGGGATTTATCCTGAACGAAATAATTTCGGGTAATTTTATTTTTAAGAGTCTTTTGAACGAACTGATATCATCAACATTGATTTTGACGTTGTACTTTGAGGCTTCAGCTAAATCATCATTGCTTTCGTAATTACCAGTATATAATATTTTATTATTATTAAAACCAGCCAGAGAAGCCAGATAAAGTTCAAAAGGCGAAGAACAATCGGCACCGCAGCCAAGTTCCTTGAATATTCTAAGAATATGAATATTACTGTTAGCTTTGACAGAATAATGAATAGTATTGTTCGGATAGTTTTTGTCAAAAGCAGATTTTAGTTTAGAATAGTTATTTTTTATTATTTCATAGTCATAAGCATATAATGGGGTGCCATATTGCTCAGCTAAATGTTTTATATCAATATTACAAATTTTTTCCATATTGTCAACTTAATTTTTGAAAGATATTATCAGATTTTATATTTGCAAAAAATTCTTTGTGCAATAGAGTCAGAGCATTCTCCAGATCTTTTTCCGCGAGAACAATACTAAGATTAACTTCGGAAGCACCGAGACTGACCATAGTTATATTTATTCCTTTCAGTACATTAAAAAATCTTGAAGCTATCCCGCTTGTATTCTTAATTCCTTCTCCAATAGCAGAGATAATAGCCTGTTTTTTCTGAATTTCGATTGAGGAGAATTTTTTTAAATCTTTAACAATTAAATCAAGATTCCTCGAATCATCTATTGTCAAAGAAATACTCACTTCGGAAGTTGTTACCAGATCTACCGATGTTTCATATTTTCGGAAAACATCAAAGACAGTGCTAAGAAATCCATAGGCACCCAACATCCTGTTCGAATTGATATTTATGACAATTATACTTTTTCTGAAAGCAATCGCTTTTATCATTTTCTTGCTTACTGCCTTGCCTAAAATTTTCGTTCCGGATCTTTCAGGGTTAAAAGTATTAAGCACCCAGACAGGAATCTCATCTTTAATGGCGGGATAAATGGTTTTTGGATGAAGTACCTTTGCCCCAAAGTAAGCCAATTCTGAAGCTTCAGTATAGGACAGTTCTTTGATTAAAAGTGTATCTTTTACAATTCTGGGATCAGATGTCAAAATTCCATCAACATCAGTCCAAATCTCGAGTTTCTCGGCTTTCAGAACAGATGCAAGAATCGAAGCTGAATAATCAGATCCACCTCTTCCCAATGTTGTGGTAAAACCCTGAAGGTTTGATGCAATGAATCCTTGAGTTATTATTATTTCGTTATCTTCGAACATTGAATTAATTATATTTTCAGCATTTTTTTTGGTTTCTCTGAAATTCACATTCGCTTCGTTATAATTCGAATCTGTTTTCAGAATTCTTCTAATATCAATAAAATTCACATTCCTGACTTTTTTTTGAAATGATTCAAAAACCAGAACAGAGGAGAGTAATTCACCATAGGAAAGAATCATATCTTTTGATTTTGGACTTATTTCACCAAGCACATCCAGAGCATTGAGCAAATTTTTCAGCTCACTCATTTTAGAATTTATGTAATCAAGTACATTGGATTTTAAATGTAAATCTTTAGCAGTGATAATATGACGTTCAAGCAGTTCGTCAGATATTTTCAAGGCTTCTGATAGGTTCTCGTTGTTCAGGCTTTTTATAATTTCAACTAATCTATTAGTAACCCCGGCTAATGCAGAGACAACAACAAGTCTTTTGCCCTTACGTGATTCAACTATAGAAATAACATTTCTAATGGCTTCTGCATTTTGAACAGAAGTACCGCCAAATTTCAATACTATCATAGAAAAAATTACTCAGATTTTATAAGTTCAACTTCGAATATTAAATTTGAATTAGCAGGAATATTTCTTATTTTTCGACCTCCAAAACCTAATTCAGGTGGTATAAATAATCTTCTTTTACCACCGGGTTTCATAGTAATAACGCCTTCTTCTATTCCCTGAATCACTTCATTATTGCCAAGGATGAAAGTCATTGGTTGATTCATTTTGTATGAATCTTCGATCAGGTCGCCGGATTCTGTTTTGATAATATAATGCAGAGTAACTTTCTGACCATAACGCGGATTGCTACCACTGCCAGTAACTAATTCCTGATACTTCAGTCCGGAAGGCGTTGTAATAATATTTCCGGCTTCTTCTGTTGTTTTAGTTGTTTGCGTTGTAGTGCTACAAGCATAGAGCAAAAAAACAGAAATCACGGTCAAAATTAATAAATTTATTTTCATTCTACTCCCTTGATTTTTTAATAATCAACCTTTGATTTTCTATATCTTAGGGCTGCTTTGATAAATTCAATGAATAAAGGTGCTCCGGTTACAGCTCTTGATTTCAATTCGGGATGGAACTGGACGCCAACAAACCAAGGATGGTTTTTAAGCTCAATGATTTCTACCAGTTTGCCATCGGGAGATAATCCGCTAAAAATCATATTATTCTGGAAAAGAATTTCTCTGAACTCATTGTTTAGTTCGAACCTATGTCTGTGTCTTTCGGAAATCTGGTGTTTCTGATATGCTTCGAAAGCTCTGGTTCCTTCTGCAAGTATGCATGGATAGGCACCGAGTCTCATTGTTCCTCCCTTGGTTGTTATTTTTTTCTGGTCTTCCATCAAATCAATAACATTATATTTTGTATTTTTATCAAATTCTGTGGAATGTGCACCATCGAGCCCGCAAACATTTCTGGCATATTCAATAACGGAACATTGCATCCCAAGGCAAATTCCAAAAAACGGGATATTTTGTTGCCGAACATATTTAATAGCTGTGATTTTCCCTTCAATACCTCTTGAACCAAATCCGGGACCTACCAAAATTCCGTGCTTTTCAGCGAGGTATTCTTCGATATTTCCATCATTTAAGTTTTCAGAATTAATTAACTCAACATCCACACTGGTATCGTTAATTGAGCCTGCGTGTATAAAGGCTTCTATTATACTCTTATAAGAATCTCTGTATCTTGTATATTTTCCGACAAGAGCAATTTTGACTTCATCTTTTGGGTATTTGATTCTTCTTACAAATGTAGCCCATGTGTCAATTTTCAATTCATTGAGTGGTAAATTTAGTTTTTTTAGAACAATTTCGTCCAAACCACTCTTGTTGAACATCAAAGGGACTTCGTATATAGTAGAATCAACATCCAGAGCCTCAATAACTGAACTTTCGTCCACACTGCAGAAAAGTGCAATTTTTGCTCTTTCCTCGCTTGATATCTTGTATTCAGTTCTGCATAATAATATATCGGGTTTTATACCATGCTCCATCAACATTTTGACAGAGTGTTGAGTTGGCTTTGTTTTTAATTCCCCAGATGATTTTATATAAGGAACATAAGTCAAATGAATGGTTAGTGTGTTTCCTACTCCAAGCTCAAGAGTAATCTGTCTGGCAGATTCCATAAATGGCAGGGATTCAATATCTCCGACCGTTCCTCCGATTTCAATAATTACAAAATCATATTCTCCATCGAAAACTCTGATTCTTCTTTTTATTTCGTCTGTAATATGAGGAATGACTTGCACAGTTTTGCCAAGGTATTGACCCTTTCGTTCTTTTTTTATGACTTCATAATAAACCTGTCCGGTTGTTGTATTATTATTTTTGTTTAATGATTGCCCGATAAACCTTTCATAGTGACCCAAGTCGAGATCAGTTTCAGCTCCGTCGTCAGTAACATAAACCTCCCCGTGCTGAAATGGATTCATAGTTCCCGGGTCAACATTAATGTAAGGGTCAAGCTTCATTATTGTAACAGAATAGCCCCTTTGTTTGAGCAGAAGCCCAAGCGAAGCAGATGCAATTCCTTTGCCAAGAGACGATAGAACTCCTCCGGTTATAAAAATATACTTCGTAGAAATTTTGGATTCTGATTTTTCTTCCATAAAATTAGAAACTTAGATTAAAATCTAAGCAAATTACCTAAATTTTAGAAAAAGAACAAAGTCATTTATCTGTGATATTATAAATACAATATTAGAATTTTATTTCGAGGGCAGGATTATTTTAAATTTTGTTCCTTCGTTTATTTTACTATTTACTATGATTTTTCCTTCGAGCAAGTCAGTAAATCTTTTCACAATTGTTAAACCAAGTCCTGTGCCGGAAGTCAAACCAATCTGATTTTTCCCTCTGAAAAATGCATCAAAAATATGTTCAATCTCTTCCTGCTCTATACCCGATCCTTTATCCGAAATAGTAATTTCAATATTCTCTAAGTCATTATAAACTTCAATTTCTACGGGTTTATTGACTTCAGAGTATTTTACTGCATTTAGTATTAAATTGGTTAGTATTTGTCTGACAAGTCTCGAATCAGAATATATCTGATTAATATCACTTTTGATAATCAGATTAATCGGGTGCATTTCTTTGTCAACTATCTTAACTTCATCAATAATATCCCTGAGAATTTTATCAATTTCGAACCAGCGTTTTTCGATATTAATCTTTTCTGCATCACCACGTCCAATTGTTAGAACATTTTCAATTAGATTAGTCATCATATCCACAGATTTTTTTACTTTCTCAGTATGCTTTTTAACTTTACTAAAATCACCGGACTCTGAATAACTCTCAATCAAATACATAGAAGACAGGATAACAGTTAGAGGAGTTCTGTATTCGTGGGAAATCATATCTATAAAGCGGCTTTTTAATTCGTTGAGTTCTTTTTCTTTTTCCAATGCTTTTGTTAGTTCCAGCTTAGCGTTGATCAATTCCTTTTCGATTACTTTTCTGACGCCGATTTCGGCTGATAAATCATCGAGAGTGTTCTGAAGTAGTTTAGTCCTTTCCTTAACTCTGTCTTCGAGTTCTAAGTTTAGCTGAATTAATTTTTCTTCTGCTATTTTTTGATCAATTGCTAAAGCACATTGATAAATAAAAGCCTCCACTTGCTTTGAATAATCTAAAATCTTTTTTTGTGGAAAAATATAAACTATACCAAGCAATTTTTCATCTTTGCAAATTCCAATGACATACACAGCATTAATATTTAGTTTTTCTTTGATTTTTGTGGCAAGATCGGACCCTAAATTTTGTTTTGCAAGTTCTTCAAAGCCTTCTTCAATTTCAGTCAGTTGAGCTTTTTTATAATATTCCAGATACTTTTCACTTATTTTCCAATTTGTTTTATTGTTATTCAAATTTGGGTCATCGCTTAAATTTGACAACAAATTAATCAGAGCCTCATTCATACCTTTAACTTCGGCAGTTTTATTTAGTTCATCATAAGAAAGAACCACCGAAAGAGAATCAGGTATTAAGATTTTTAATCCGTGAATTATATAATTATAGATTTCTTCAATACTTTTGATTTTCAGAAGGTTAAGAGCAGATTTATTCATAAATTCAAGATAATCAAGATATTTCCGAACAGTCTCTTCGGCTTCATATTGTTGAGTAATGTCGAACGACATTGTGATTACTCCGGTTATGTTACCATTCTCATCGAAATATGGAATTCTATCAGTTTTTACCCATATATCTTTTCCATCTTTACCGGGTAATTTATCTATAATACCGGAGAGAGATTTGCCGGTTTTTATGACTTTTAAATCTTCCCTATGAAATTTCTCTGCGAGTTCTTTAGGGAAAAAATCTTCAGCCCTTTTTCCAATGATGTTTTTCACCCTGCTATTGAGTAGTTTAGCTGCTGCCTTATTAACTCTGAGGTATGTATTATTGGTATCTTTATAACAAATACTTGCAGGTATTGAGTCAAAAATTGTCTGTTGCTCGGTATAAATTTTCTTTAATTCAGCCTCAGCTTTTTTTCTTTTACTGATATCTTTAACGAAGCCTTCCAAAAAAACTGGTTTGCCTGACTCGTCTTTAACAATTTTTGCAATTAACTCTGTATCAAAAGGCTCACCTGTTTTCTTTTTAAACTGAACAAATTCGTTTATATAATCTTCAGAATTCTTAAGCTTTTCTAATACTCTATCCCTATCTTTGGGGTTATAATAAATTTCATCAGCAATGCTTTTAACATTCTGGATTATTTCTTCGGGAGAGTCATAATTGAGTAATCTTGCACCTGCTTTGTTGATCCTGATAAATTTACCATCGAGGGTTGTTTGAAATATTGCATAGGGAGCATTATCGAAGATATTCCTGTATTCACTTTCTAATCGCTTTATTTCGATCTCGTGTTTTTTCCTTTCGGAAATATTAAGAAAAATAACTGCAACATGGTTTTCATATGTCTGATAGACGTGAACTTCAAAGGCACCTTTGATTTCATCATAATCATAATCAATCTGTTCAAAATAGTATTTATCTCCTTTTTTGGCAATTTTTTTGTATATTGAAGGAATTTCTGTATCCTTAACACCGGGAAAAGCTTCCTCAATTTTTTTATTGAGAAGAGGTTTATGATTTAAGTTCAATATTTTTTCGGCTGCATCATTATAACCCTGAAAAATCAGATCGTCATTCTCATCCAGATAATAAAGATGAAATCCAAGGGGAGAATGAAGAACAGAGTTTTTAAATGATTTTTCGCTTTCTTTCAATTTCTGCTCAAGTTCAATACGTTGTGTTACATCTCTTAATGTATTTAATAGATTGAGCTTTCCATTTTTAGTAATGAATGGTTTTGTATTAACTTCAACATACAGAATCTCACCTTTTTTCGTTAACACTTTCAGAGGGTCTGTGTAATCTAATTTCTTGGTAATTATGTAATCTATATATTTTTTAATGGCTCTTTTTCTGTCTGCCAGATGGACAAATTTGATTATTGAATTCCCAATTATTTCATTTTTATTATAAGACATTTTTCTAAAAACATTTGTTGATATGTAGTGGATTATTCCTGTTAAATCAGTAACCACAACGTAATCAGGAAGAGCTTCCATAGTATCATAAAATGTTTTCTCGTCATTTATGATTAACAGGTTTTCTTTTGTAAATCCAAATGTCCCACCCAAAGAATTTAGCTTTAAAAATAATTTTTGAAATTCATCATTTGTAATCAGTATAAAATATTCATTTGATTTATTTTCATATTTTAGAAGAGCCAAGGAAATGTAAGTTTCAGGATTAATAAAAAAATCTTCCCTGTCATTGCCTGCTCTGAACTCATTAATTTTTGCTCTTTCGATTTCAGAAATATTGTTCAATTCAGCTATGTTTATATCAATTGTTATTTTTAAATGCTCCGAAAACAATTCATTAAAAAATTGAACTTTATTCCCTTTGATAATACACAATCCATCATTTTCATCAAGGTATGAATTTTTTTTCAATATTTCAATAATATCTGATAAGTCTTCCATTATTATGTCAAGTAAAGTAAAAATATTAAAATGTATTTATTATATCAACAACTTTTTTTGCTTCATTATCAGTCATCACCGGACTAATTGGTAGGCTTAGAATTTCCCTGTGAATTGTTTCAGTAATCGGGTATTCATAATTGTTCCACTCCGAATAAGCCTCCTGTTTGTGGGGTGGAATAGGATAATGAATTAATGATCCAATATGGTTTTTTTGCAGGTATTCAATCAAACTGTCTCTTTCATTTGTTCTGACAACAAATAAATGCCAGACATTTTCTTCGGGATTTGTTTCAGAAGGGGGAATAATTTTTGGATTATTGATATTTTTCAGGTAAAACTCAGCAATTTCTCTTCGTCTTTGATTATCTTTATCAAGATATTTAAGTTTAACACGAAGAATTGCAGCCTGAAGTTCATCAAGTCGGCTATTATAGCCTTTGAAGCGGTTGACATATTTTTTTTGTGAGCCATAATTTCTCAGAACAGATATTGTTTCCGCTAAAAGGCTATCGTTAGTTGTAACAGCACCTGCATCTCCTAAAGCACCAAGATTTTTACCGGGATAGAAGCTAAAACCCGAGGCATCCCCAAGATTTCCTGCCCTTTTTCCCCTGAAAACTGCACCTTGTGATTGGGCAGAATCCTCAATAACTTTAAGGTTATATTTTCTGGCTATTTCGTTGATTTCATCCATTTGTGCAATTCTACCATAAAGATGGACGGGCATAATTGCTTTTGTTCTTCTGTTTATTTTTTCTTCTATTCGCTTTGGATCAATATTATATGTATTAATGTCTGGTTCGACAAGAACAGGCACTAAATTGTTGTGAGAAATTGATAAAATAGTTGCTATATAAGTATTTGCAGGGACTAAAATTTCATCACCATCTTTGATAAACCCGAGTTCCTTATATGCCCTGAGTATAAGTATAAGAGCATCAAGACCATTGGCAACACCGATACAATGACTCACACCGCAAAAATTTGCAAACTCTTTTTCGAATTCCTTTACTTCATTACCCAGAATATACCATCCAGAAGAAAACGCCCTCATCATTGCTTCTTGAATTTCTGAAGCATCTTTCAGGTTTATCCCTTTTAAATCAAGAAATGGTACCGATAATTCATCGTTTATTTCCTGAAGTTTATCGGGGCTATGACACAAGGAAGTATCTGAATATTTTTCGCTTTCAAGGGTAAGAATACTGGCATTTAACAATTTTGCCTGTTTTTCTATTAGTAAATTATCAATATTTTCATTATTCAGAAGTTCGTCGAAACTCATTGCGGGGGTTTGTATTATCCGTATTTGTTTAGAGAAATCTTTGATCAGTGCATCATCACTTTTTAAGAAATTATTTAAATTTTCATTTGCAGATAGAGTTGATGAAAGAATCAAAATTGAAAATTGCTTTTTCAAATTTGTAAGCAGGATTTCGAGCTCAAGCTTATCTTTATCAAGCAAGCTAACAATATATCCAATGCTGCTTCTATCCAATATTATATAATTCACTGAAACCTTTCCAAAAAAACAACAAATATAATTATCGAAATTAATTCAAATTTATGAATAATAAATTATAACAAGAATTTATTCAGAGTTTAGTTTATTTTTTAATATTACGTAATTATTCAATTCGGTTTTAAATTTGAATGCTTTTCTGATAAAATCAGAAAAAACAGGCTCATTCATAATCAGCTCGTAACTTGACATATTAGTTCTTGTCATAAAATAATGTCTGTCATTTTTTTGAATCACCAGCCAATCGGCTGCAGTTAGCTCATCATAGAATTTTTTCCGCCAAGCATCTAATTTCAGGACTGACAGATAGAAACAGGAATGCCCGAAACCTGTTATCCGGCAACCAAGTTTATGATTGATAATATTGCCACCTGAATTAATGACCAGAACAAAATCACTTTTATTGATATTTTTGAGATTATTGATTACTTCAAGCTGTTCAATCCTGTTATTTGATGAGCTATTTTCATCTGAATACATCTGATTGTAAGCATCTTTGTTAAAAAAATAAAAATAGCTCATAGCAAACATATTAAAATATCTTGGAAGAGGAGAAAATAGCAGGAAAAAAACAGCGATTACTGACAATATTAATCTGGATAATGAAGAATTCTTTTTGAACTTTTCTATAAAGACTTTGTATAAGTTATAAATTCCAAAAGAACTAACGATTGATATTGGCAAAAGAAACCTTGAAAAGTGATATTCCATCATCTTTCGTTCGATAACCACAGATAAAAACAAAAAAATTGTGAAAATGAATGCGATATTCAGTAATTTTTTTGTTCTGGCTTCAATCTTATCTGTCAGATATAGTTTAAATACCCATACACTTGCAAAAAAGAGAAGAATAGAATAATTATCACCAAAAAAGATTGCTGTTTTTTTGAGAGATTCCCTTATAAAGTCTGCATTTATTGGAGGAAAATCTGAATAAAAAGCAAGAAAAGACAGAGCATCTTTAAAACCGGAAAAAATCGAAACATCGGATAATGGCAAATGTGTTAAAAATAATAATAGGATTAATCCCGACAAAAATGATAATAATTTTATTATTGATTTTCTCCAAAAGTCATTATCATTGGGAATATTTAAAATTGGTAATGCGAAAAGAATCATTAAAAAAGTGATTTTCAGCCCTCCAAGAATACCAATAAGAGCACCAATTATGAAATATTCTTTCACTTTGGTTTCATCTTTCATTAAAAAGTGTATTAACAATATTAGAATCAGTCCTGTATAACTTTCACACTGAGCTGTGTTGCTATAATTAAGTGAAATATATACTATAATATATGTCAGGGATGAAAGAAAGGCTATGATTGATTTTCCTGTTATCTTCATAACAACAAAAAAAGTAATAATGGCAGTTGAAAGTTGAATAATATAATCCAGAATTCTTGGTGCAATCTCCGAATCCCCGAACAAAATATTCGATATAGCAAAAAAATAGTAAATGAAAGGTTGTTTAATGTCAATAAAATCAATATAAATTTTACCTCCGTTTGCTATTGATTTTCCTCCGAGGAACATAACTGATAAATCGCCGGATAAAGGAAAAAGGAGTATAGGTATAGAAATTACACTCAAAGAGATTAAAATCAAAAAATATTTAGCTTTATTATGCAATTTCTTGAACTTTTGGATTAAATAAAGAATGCAAATTAACAAGAGTGAAATATTTTTTTCTTAATTTTATTTTTTGTGTAATTAATCAGTTTTAAATTGAATAATTTTTTAAGAAAACTGGCTTATCTGTTTCCTTCAAACTGGAGAAGAAACATCAAGACATCACTTACAAATTCAATTGTTAAGGTATTGAATAATAAAATAATATCCTACTCACAAGCCGGAGAGGATTATAATATCCGAAATATATTCAGGGAAAAGAAAAATGGTTTCTATGTTGATGTTGGTGCTTTCCATCCTTTAAATGTCTCAAATACAAGCTATTTCTATACTTTTGAGAACTGGAGAGGCATTAATATTGACCCAAATCCTCAAAGTATAGAAATTTTCAATAAATACAGAAAAAGAGATATTAATCTTAATGTTGGAATCAGTAACTCAAACAAAGAATTAAATTATTATATTCTTGATTACACAAGCTCTATGAATACTTTCAACCGAGAAGGTTTAGAAGAAGAAGGTCTGTTGGATAAAATCAAAGAAGTTAAAAAAATTAAGGTGATGACACTCAATGAGGTGCTCAATAATTATTTACCGAAAGGTCAGGATATTGATTTTCTAAATATTGACACCGAAGGAATGGAAATTGAGGTTATTCAGTCAAATGATTGGCAAAGATTCAGACCGAAACTTGTTGTTATTGAGTCAGAGCTTCATGATTTAAGAGATGTTTTTGAAACAAGAATAACTAAACTAATGCAAAGTTATAAATATGAACCTCAAATAGTAACTTACCTCGACAGAAAATTGAGAAACATAATATATTTTGATTCACTTAGAGATTTATATGAAACTCCAAAAAGCTTGATTTAATAGCATGGATATAGTCTTAATAATTCTGATAGCTTTAAGTTTATCTTTTGATACATTTGCAGTGTCAATATCCATTGGTTTATTTGATACAGCAATTAAATTTTTTCGGGCTGTTGGATTCGCAATGGTTATGACTTTTTTCCAGTCTTTAATGCCTTTTCTTGGATGGTTTGCAGGAATAAAAGTTGAAAAATTTATTTATAATTATGACCATTGGTTGGCTTTTTTACTTTTACTGATTTTAGGCATAAAAATGATTTATGAAAGCATCAGGAAAAATAACGGAGACACTAAATATATCAGTAAAAATTATCTTAGTATTCAAAATATTATATGGCTTGGCATAGCTACAAGCATAGATGCTTTTATAGTTGGATTGAGTTTTGGTTTTTTGAAGTTTGATATTCTGATTTCAATAATAATTATTGGATTTGTTACATTTATTGCATCAATGCTCGGTATGCTGCTCGGAAAAAAAATCGGTAATAAATTTGGAAAAAAAATGGAAATAATTGGAGGATTGATTTTAATCGGGATCGGCTTGAAAATCCTCTTAAGTCATATTTTTAATTTATAGATTAAAGACCTTGAAATCCGGCTCGTCGTTTGGATTGTGCTCAAGTTTCAATTTTGCAAAGACTTCGCTGCCCAGACATTCTTCAATCTTCTTGTATATTACTTTTAAGGAAACAGGTTTGGTCAAAAATCCTTTCGCACCTATTTTGTAAGCCGCACCGATAACATCTGCACTAAGATTCCCCGATATAAATACAACAGGAATATCTTTGGTTTGTTCAACGGCTTTAAGAATTTTTAGAACATTATCACCGTTCATTTCAGGCATAATATAATCCAAAAAAATCAGTTTTGGATATTCTTTTGCTGCAAGAGATATACCTTCGTATGGATTATAAGCTGAAATAACTTCAAAACCCCATGATTTCAGATGCTTGGTGAAATATTTGTGGAACCAGACATCGTCATCAACTATCAAAATTTTATATATATCAACTCTTTCTTTATTTTCTGTTGATTCTTCCATTTTCTATCAGTAAACTATAAGTTTTTGGCTAAAGGAATATAGATTTCGATTTTTGTATGGTCGTTAACTTGGCTGTCTATCATTATTTTGCTGTTAGTAATATCAGCAATACGGTAAACTATAGCCAGACCCAATCCCAAGCCTTGCTGCTCGAGCTTATCTCTGTCGAATTGGGTATATGCATCAATTTTCTTTAAATCTTCCGGACTTATCCCAATACCATAGTCAATAACAGTGAGGACTAAGTAATCAGGTTCTGCCTTAGTTTTGATAATTATTGGATTTCCATTATCCGAATATTTAACCGCGTTGTCAATCAGCTCTGTCATCAAAATAACAAAGAAATTTTCAGACATTTGAATTGAAGCATCTTCAAGTTCAATTTTAAAATCCTCATATCTCAATTCATAGTCACTTTTTGAAGAAAGAATATTATAAATTGATGTTTCAACAGATTCAGTCCTTGCATTCCTTATCTCTTCCAATTGTTCAATATTTATTGCGATAAGTTCCAGCTGACTCAGCACAAGATAATGTTCAATCAATGTTTGTAGCCTTCTGCAAGATACATATATATCAGAAATTATTTCTTTAGCTTCATTTGGTTCAGTAGTGTTATAATGTTTCATTAAAAAATCTGAGTTACCCAATATCTGATTCAGTGGTGTTCTGAATTCATGAGGCAAAGCCATGCTTAGATTTTTATACAGAGATCTGATTTTGTCAGCAAGTTGCTGATTAGTTTTTACTAAACTAATTGTCCTGTCGGCAATATGAAGATTCATATTTTGCTCAAGTTCGGTAATTTTATTAGTCAATTCAAGATTAGAAATTTTGTGTGAAAGATAATTGGAACATATAAATAAAAAGTCTTCAAACATTGAATTATCGAATATTTCCTTTGGATTATATTCAACAAGAATAAAACCAAAAAAGTCTTTGTTACCATATAATGGCGATAAAAGATATGATTTTTCGGATAAATTAGTTGATATCATTGAACAAGTTGCTAAAAGATTTCCAATTGAGCCCTCATCAAGGATAGCTTGATAAATATTATCCCAGTAGTTTTGATTTTTATCGCCAAGCTGTTTATATAATTCAAAATCAAGTGTATCCGGCATTTTCCTGAATATTGCCACATTCTCAATATCATACATTTTTTTAATTTGATTTAACAATTCAGCACAAACCTTGTCAAGCTCATTCTCAAAATTCTGGCAAAGTTCTTTAAATGTTCTTAAAAAATCTTGAATGATCTGTTTATCAGTTGAAGCATATTTTTCCATATTTAATTAACTATTAGAATTTGTATTGATTGATTATAATTTTCGATTATTTTTGGATAAATTTCCAATAATTGACCTTTATTCAACTTTAGAATTTCCCAAATCTTTGGATTTGGTGGGTATAAGTTTCGGTTGTCTTTTATTCCAAGCCCGAGAAGAGTAGCAATATATTCAGCTAACGAGACAGATGTAATTATCATACTATTTCCATTGGTAAAATCAAGGTCTTTATAATTTTTAATTACTGAGCGGAAAACATCCGGTAGCTGCCATTTTACAGCAATTTTTTCACCGATCTGAATATGATTTACACCAAAGTAATTCAACTCGGCATCTTTTAATTCTACATTATTTTGAAATGCTTGTTCGATAACGATGTCATATTCTTCGTAAAAAAACTGAACAAAAAAAAGTTTTCCAATATCGTAAATAACACCGGCAAGAAAATAATTCTCAGTATTTTTTTCACCGCAGGCGATTCCAAGCAACTTAGAGGTTACCCCAACTGCAACGGAATGCTTCCAGAACTCCAAAAGGCTAAAATTCTTGTTTGGTTTTATATTTTTAAAGGTTGATACAACCGATAGGGCAACAACAAGATTTTTAATTTCATTGAAACCAAGATGAAATACTGCGTCTTTTATAGTCTCAACCTTTTTACTTAGTCCGTATAAAGGCGAATTAACAGATTTAAGAACTTTAAGAGCGGCTGATTGGTCTTTCGAAATTATCTGAGCAACATCATTGACTGTTGACCTTGGATTAGCAATGCACTCTAATAAATTGGAGTAAATAGTAGGTAACGTTGGGAACTCTTCCAAGTTTTCCAAAATTTTTTCAACATTCATCATTATAAATCATCACCTTTCAACTTGTGTATAGCAGCCATTTTCAGCAATTCCAATTCGTATTCATTTTTAGGAGTCCAAGATAATTTCTCAAGCAATGTATTTAAAGAAATATCAATTTCTTCTTCTGTCAGACCGTCGGTTTGATTGTTTTCCTCAACTTTTTTGATTGTAACATTTTGAATATTCAATGTTTTAAGTAATTTTAAACAGTTATTGGAAATAACTGCATTTGCAGGTAATAAAATATGACCATGGGCATTATATAATGGCTCGGCAAGGATATCACCTTCCTTGAGTTGGTTTATATCAATATCTTTAATCATAGTTTATTAATAAATCAATCACATTCCAATAAACTGTGATTAACTTATCGGCAGAAAACGAGTAAATTTAAGCAGGAGATTAAATTATACCCTTAGATTTGAAATTCAGAATATCATCCTCCGAATAACCAAGATTAATCAATATCTCTTTTGTATGCTCGGATAGTTTCGGAGGGGGATTTATAATTTTTCCGGGAGTTTTATTAAATTTTGCAGTCATGTTGAAAAGTTGCACCTCACCAATACCATCAACCAACACTGTCGAGAATGTTTCTCTGTGCTTTATTTGAGGGGAATTTACTGCCTGATTTAGTTCTAAAATAGCTCCGGAGGGAATATCATTTTTATTGAGAAGTTCCACCCATTCATCAGTATTTCTAAGCGTTAGCTTTTCTTCAAGAAGTGGGGTCAGTTCATATCGGTTCAATTTTCTAATGTCACGTTCCTTGAACCTCGGGTCTTCTTTTAGATGGGACAAATCGAGCAAATCAGCAAGCATTTCCCATTGTTCCTGCTTGTTAGCAGCTATGTTTATATAGCCGTCTTTTGTTCGGAAAACACCTGATGGTGCGGCAGTGAAATTATCATTACCCATTGGCACAGGATTTTGGTTTCCTATCATCAAATTTGCAACTACCCAGCCCATCATCGGCATGATGGAATCAAGCAATGCAACATCAATAAATTGCCCTTCCCCGGTTTTTTCCCTGTAGTAAAGGGCTGCCATAATTGAAAAGGCTGCGTTTAGACCACCGACTGTATCGCATACAGGGAAACCAACCCTGAGAGGATGGAGCCTTTCATCTCCGTTGAGATCCATCAATCCGCTCAGACCTTGAATTATCTGGTCATAAGCTGGTTTGAAGGCGTCAGGTCCTGTTTGCCCAAAGCCTGAAATAGCACAAAAGATAATACCGGGATTTATTTTATTCAAATCCTTATAGCCTAAGCCAAGCCTGTCCATTACTCCGGGGCGAAAATTTTCGACAACAACATCAGATGTTTGAACTAACTTTTTAAAAATTTCTTTTGCTGTTTCATTTTTTAAATTCAAAGTCATGGACTTTTTGTTGCCATTTTGTGCAATAAAGCTTGTGCCCATCAGCATTTTGTTATATTCTGGCACACAACCGAGTTTTCTTGCAAGATCGCCGTCTTTTGGATTTTCAATTTTTATTACTTCTGCTCCGAGCCATGCCAGATGAAGAGTGGCAAAAGGACCTGAAAGCACATTTGTTAAATCAAGAACTCTAATACCATCAAGAATATTCATAGTCATCAATTTATGTTAAACATTATTAAAATCAATATTTAAGTCCACCGGTTTTATAAACCAGACCGGGTAATTCTTTCACAAAAAAGCCAGATGCATATTTTGATACAGCAATAATTTTTTCAAGATTTATATCTTTTCTCTGATTATTCCGATGAAGTGAATGAATGAAATCTTCTGTGCACACATTACCGGCTGATAACTTTGTAAAAGGACAACCACCAAGTCCTCCAAATGCAGTTTCGACAATATTCACACCGCATTCAATTGCGGCATAAACATTAGCCATTCCCAGACCATAAGTATTATGAAAGTGACAGGCAAGAGTGACTTTATCATTAATTTTCAGGATTGAATCGAATAATCTTTTGACTTGTTCGGGATAGCCATGCCCGGCAGTATCCGCCAGACTAACGCTCGTAATACCTTCATCAATATATCTGTTAATTATATTAATTACCTTCTCTTCTGGTATTCTGCCTTCGAACCCACAACCGAATGCGGATTGAACGGAAACCTGAACCATCTTGCCTGAGTTTTTTGCCTCAATTGCTATTTTAATAATTCGTTCAAGGGCTTCATTTGTTGTCATTCCGGTATTTTTTCTGGAATGGGTTTCGCTTGCGGAAACACCCATACATATCATATCTGCATCAGATTCAATTGCTCTTTCTAATCCTTTTTCATTAAGAACCAAACAAGAAAGCATAGTTTTAAAGTTTTTCTTTGAATCTTTAAAATATTCAAATAATTCATCTGTGTCTGCCATCTGGGGAACTTTTGCAGGATTAACAAAAGAACCAATCTGCAGAATATCAATACCTGATTCTACAAGCAATTCTGACCATTGTTCTTTAGTTACTGTTGGAACTGGCTCAGACTCCATCTGTAAACCGTCCCTTAGTCCAACTTCGTGAATTTTGATATCTTTCATTTTTAGCAATAAAAAAAAAACAAATTTAAGAAATTTAGAAGTATTAATTAAAAAAGCAATTCGATACATTATTTAAGCGTCTAATCAAAATTTTGATTTAAGACTTTTTTTAAAATAATACAGGGAAAAAGTGAAACAAAGCAAGCCATTGCCAACGATTTTTTTAACTGTATTTTTGGACTTACTCGGAGTAGGTCTGATAATTCCGATTCTGGCGCCTTTGCTTTTAGGGAAGGACTCAGAATTATTCAGCGACACAACAGATTTTTCCACCCGAACAATAATTTTTGGATTATTAATGGCAAGTTATTCTTTGTCACAATTTTTCAGCTCACCTATCCTTGGTTCTCTATCAGACAGATATGGCAGAAGAAATTTGATGATTTTTTCATTAATTACTACAATTATTGGCTATCTTTTTTTTACTTTAGGTATTCATTTTAATAGTTTGGCATTACTTTTCCTTGGCAGAATAATTCCGGGATTATCATCTGGAAATATCACAATTGCATACTCTTCACTTGCCGATGTGAGCACACCAGCAGAAAAAACCAAAAATTTCGGTTTGGTTGGTATGGCTTTTGGTTTGGGTTTTGTCGTAGGACCTTTTATCGGCGGTCATCTGGCTAATGATAAGATTTTTTATCTGTTCAGTTTTGAAACTCCGTTTATCTTTGCAACTTTATTATCAATTATAAATCTTTATTTAGTTTATCGGAATTTTCCGGAAACACTAAAAGAAAAAAAGACAGCAGACATATCATTTTTCAAAGGTTTCAGAAATATCATATCTGCTTTTTCATCAAAAAAGACAAGAAGGTTGAATTTAGTAATATTTATCAACACGCTTGGCTTTGCCTTTTTCACTCAGTTTTTTCTGGTTATTCTTGTAGATAAATTCAATTTCAGGCAGGAGAACATCGGGACTTTGTATGGATTTTTAGGCTTATGGGTTGCAATTTCACAAGGATTGATAATTCGTCCGTTATCGAAAAGATTAAGACCAGAAAAAATAGCTTTTTTTACTTTACCTCTTCTTTCATTAGCTTTGCTACTATTATATTTCCCTCAGGATTCAATTTTTTTATACTTGATCATACCATTGATAGCTTTTTCCCAGTCTTCTTCTAATTCCTCATTAACTGCAACAGTATCAAACTTGGCAAGGAATGATGAGCAGGGCGAAAAACTTGGTATAACGCTTTCGATGAATTTTCTTGCACAATCAATACCCCCTTTGATAGGTGGAGCATTGGTGGCAAAGTTTATATATCTGCCTGTGTTTGCTTCTTCGGGGCTTGTTCTGATTGCATGGCTGATTTTTATTACATTTTATTTAAGAGCTATTAGAAAAAAATGATATTATCTACCCCCATTTCTTTTTTAAATAATCAATAGTATGATTAATAAGGTTTTTAAGAACATCTAAATTGATATCAGAAAGCTTTTTTATATAAATACATGCTTTGCCTATCTTAAACTTGCCTAATCCTTCAAGTAAGTGTTCATGTTCCTTAGCTCCGGTGAAAACATAAAGCGAAATGGCTGATTTTCGTGGTGAGAAGCCAACAAGAGGCCAGTCGCCTTCCTGACTGCTCCTATCAGATTTGTAGTGATAACTACCAAAACCAATGATGGAATCACCCCACATTTTAGGCTTGAATCCAGTCCATTCCTCCATAAGTTTAAGTAATTCAAAGCTATCTTTACGTTTTGCTTCAGTGTCAGCAAATGAATTTATATACTGGATGACATCAGCGTCAGTCTGTTTTGTTTTTAGTTCTGCCATGTTTAATTATAATTTGAATGAATTTCGGTCGAATGAATCTTAATTAATAGGCAAGGCGGACAGCTTCGATTTCGGATATCCGCATTTTCAAAATTCTTTCCACCCCTCCGCGGAGAGTCATGGTTGCTCCGGGGCAGCCAGCACAAGCTCCTGAAAGTTCGACATAAACAATTCCCGCTTCAACTTTCTTCAGCTTAATCCTTCCGCCGTCTGCTTCAATATATGGTTTAATGTCGTTGTCTATCACTTGTTGCACTTTTTCGATAAGTGATTTATTTTGTTCTTCCATTTCTTTTCCAACAATATTAAAAATATAAAATTAGAAAATAATTTTCTAACTTTCAAAGACTTATTTATATTGTTAATTCACGATAATATTAACTACTTATTATTTCTTAATTTTGAACTTGTAATTTGCAACAATTTATTTTAGTTATGAAAACTGAACTCAATTTTAATGAATTCATAAAGCAGCAATATTCAGATTGGGAAAAAGAAGCAGAGATTTCACTCAAAGGCAAACCTATTTCAGGTCTGAATACTAAAACCTACGAAGGTTTTGAATTAAAACCATTATACACACAAGAAGATTTGAAGACTATGAAATATCTCGATTTTTCTTATCCGGGATTTGAATTTTTTCTCAGAGGAACACAGTTGTATGGTTACAAAAGAGGAAGCTGGCTCAACATTGCTGATATTAATGATATCGAAGATACAACATTAAAAAAATTCTTATCCAAAAGTAATGAGCTTTGCCCCGATGGAATAAGCGTTAACTTCAATTTTCCAAGTCATAATCAAAACATCGAAAAAAATATTAGTATAACGGAAAATTTAAAGAGTTATCTAATAAATCTTGATTTCGAAAAAACATTTTTTTATTTCAAATTAAATTTTGCACCTCTGCAGATTTTTAAAATAATAGACTCACTCTTCGGGGAAATGTCTGTTGATAAGAGCGAAATAAAGGGAGGAATTGAGTTTGATCCAGTTAGTTTCTGGATTCAATCCGGGAAAATTCAAAAAAATACCGAGTGGGTATTTAAAGAAATGGAAGAACTCTTAAAATTAATAAAAGTAAATTATTCAAAATTTTCTGCAATTGGTATTGATTTATCAGTATTTCATAATTCCGGAGCCAATGCAGTTCAGGAATTAGCTCTTACTCTTGCCATTGGAAATTTATATATCCTTGAGATGATCAATCGAGGTTTTGATATTAATGAAATAGCTTCAAAAATAAGGATTACGATGTCGGTCGGAACCAATTTTTTTGGTGAGATAGCAAAATTCAGAGCCATCCGGGTGCTTTGGGCGAATTTAATTAAAGCTTATAATGGTAATTATCAAAAAATTAATCTCAACGTTACTACCTCTTTCATCAATAAAAGCAAATTAGATCCTTATGTGAATATTCTTAGAACTACTTCCGAAACTATCTCTGCCATAATCGGAGGGTGTAATTCTTTGCAGACACATTCATTTGAACAAATATATAAAAAAGCAGATGATTTTTCTTTTCGTTTAGCTTTGAACACTCAAAATGTTCTTCGGGAAGAATGCAATTTGTTAGATGTTATTGACCCAGCAGGCGGGTCCTATCTGGTTGAAAATCTCACACTGAAATACGCAGAAGAAGCCTGGAAACTTTTTAACGAATTAATTGAGAAAGGCTCATTAGTTGATAATCTTAAATCTGGCTATATTCAAGACTTGATTAATAATACATCAGAAGCTCGCATCCTAAATATACTTATAAGAAAAGACATTCTTATTGGCACTAACAAGTATCCTAACCTCACTGAAGAAAATGGTATTAATTACAAAAATCAAAATGAAAGCAACAATTTTAATGTTTCTGAAAATAGTTCAGATTTTTATTCCATTTCACACAAAATCTATGAAGAAACAGAGTTTATTGATATTAAAAAGTTAATTCAAAAAAGGCTTGCAGAGCCATTCGAGGAGTTAAGACTTAGAAGCGAAAATTACTACAAATCAACAGGGGAGCGCCCCAAAGTTCTCTTAGCTTGTTTTGGTAATTTAAAACAATATAAACCAAGAGCGGATTTTTCATCTGAATACTTTGCTGTTGGTGGATTTGAATCACACTTACTTACTTTCGATAATATAGACACAGCTGTTTTAGAAATTTCAAAATCAAAAATCAAAGTCTGTGTTTTATGTTCAAGCGATGAAATGTATGAGAGTCTTGTCGAGGAATTTGCAAAACAGATGAAGAATAAAATAAATGACATAATACTGATTTTAGCTGGCAATCCTGGCGATAATGAATCTCGATATAGTTCATCGGGTGTTGATGACTATATTTATTTACGCTCGAGTATAGTTGAAAAATTAAGCTTAATTATGAACAAATTAGGAATCTGAAAATGAAGCAACCCGATTTTAAAAATATTGAATTAGATTTTACTCTTGAAAATATTGATCACTCAGACTGGAAAAATGCAATTGAAGAATCATTAAATATTAAATTAGAAGATCTGAAAACCGAAACACTGGAAAATATAACTCTTGAACCCTTATATGACAAAAAAAGTATCGAAGGCTTAAATCATATTGGTTATTATCCCGGACTTCCGCCATTTCTGAGAGGACCTTATCCCACAATGTATGTACAAAAACCTTGGACAATAAGGCAATATGCGGGATTTTCAACCGCAGAGGAAAGCAATGCTTTTTATCGCAGAAATCTTGCAGCAGGACAAATGGGGCTTTCAGTTGCATTCGACCTTGCGACCCATCGTGGTTATGATTCTGATCATCCAAGAGTAATTGGCGATGTTGGTATGGCAGGAGTTGCTATTGACTCAATTCTTGATATGAAAATCCTTTTTGATGGAATTCCTCTTGATAAAATCTCGGTATCAATGACAATGAACGGAGCAGTTTTGCCAGTTATGGCTTTTTATATTGTTGCCGCAGAGGAGCAGGGAGTTTCTCAGGAGCAACTTTCTGGGACTATACAAAATGATATCCTTAAAGAATATATGGTCAGAAATACATATATATATCCTCCCGAAGCATCAATGCGAATTATCGCCGATATTTTTGCATATACATCGAAAAATATGCCTAAATTCAACTGCATATCTGTCTCGGGTTATCATATGCAGGAAGCCGGAGCAACAGCTGATCTCGAAATGGCTTACACTCTTGCCGATGGACTTGAATACGTCCGAACAGGAATAAAAGCCGGGCTCGATATTGATTCCTTTGCCCCGAGAATATCTTTTTTCTGGGCAATTGGTAAAAACTTCTTTATGGAAATTGCTAAAATGCGTGCCGCAAGGATGCTCTGGGCAAAATTAATAAAGCAGTTTAATCCAAAAAATCCAAAATCTATGGCTCTCAGAACTCACAGTCAGACATCAGGATGGAGCCTTACCGAGCAGGACCCATTCAATAATGTTATCAGAACATGTATCGAAGCGATGGCTGCTGCAATGGGACATACTCAATCACTACATACTAATTCGCTTGATGAAGCTATTGCTTTGCCAACTGATTTCTCTGCCAGAATTTCAAGAAATACACAGCTATTTTTGCAGGAAGAGACTGGTATTTGTAATGTTATTGATCCTTGGGCTGGTTCTTACTATATTGAAAATCTTACGAGTAGTCTTATGGAAAAGGCTTGGTCTCATATTCAGGAAGTTGAGTCGCTCGGAGGAATGGCAAAAGCAATTGAAACTGGAATCCCCAAAATGAGAATTGAGGAAGCTGCTGCCAAAAGACAGGCTCGGATTGATTCAGGAAAGGAGATTATTGTTGGGGTAAATAAGTACAAAACAGATAGTGATTCTTCGATTGAAATACTCGAAGTTGACAATCATGCTGTTCGAGACCAACAAATCAAAAGATTGCAGGCTCTCAGGGAATCAAGAGATGAATCGGCAGTGAAAAAAGCTCTGGATGATTTGACAAATGCAGCTTCTTCGGCAACAGGTAATTTGCTTGAGCTTTCAATAAACGCTGCAAGAGTAAGAGCTACACTCGGGGAAATATCCTATGCACTCGAAAAAGTTTTTGGAAGACATAAAGCTGTTATAAAGGCTATTTCCGGCGTTTATTCATCTGAATATTATCAGAAAGAAAAGATACAGAAAGTAATTGAACTTGGTGATGAATTTGAGAAACTTGATGGTCGTCGCCCAAGAATCTATGTTGCAAAAATGGGACAGGACGGGCACGACAGAGGAGCAAAGGTTATAGCTACAGCCTTTGCTGATATGGGTTTTGATGTTGACATCGGTCCATTATTTCAAACTCCTGAGGAAACTGCAAGGGCTGCAGTGGAAAATGATGTTCATATCATTGGCGTTAGCTCGTTGGCTGCAGGTCACAAGACATTAATACCTCAACTATGGGAAGAACTAAAAAAATATGGCAGGGAAGATATCATGATTGTTGTCGGTGGTGTAATTCCTCCTCAGGACTATGATTTTCTTTATAAAAATGGAGCTAAGGAAATTTTTGGTCCCGGAACCGTAATAACCGAAGCCGCCGAAAAAATAATCAGGGATTTAATCGAAATAATGCATTAATAAGAAGCACACTGCCACATAGCGGCAGTAACAAAAAGGAACAAAAATAGCTTTTTCATATACTTTTCCAAATTTTGTCTTAATAATTATATTAAACACATAAATAACAAAAAAGTCTCAAAAGAAAAGTGGGAATTTGAAAAAAATTAAGTTATAAAAAATGAGTATGGTCTCTGATAATCCTCAAATCTGAAGAATCAACTGGTTATTATTAAATTTTACAGATCCTGACAAGCAAAAATAAGGGAATATAAAACATTTTAAAACTCTGTTTCGTCTCTCTTTTTAGTTAAAATTATTGAGAGTTTTCAATGAAACAGTTTGATTATATAGTTTGGAAAGAAGATAAATATTTTGTTTCCTTGTGCCTTAATGTTAACGTTTCATCATTCGGGGAAACTATAGAATCAGCAATCTCAAATTTGAAAGAAGCTGTAGAACTTTATTTCGAAGATGAAGCTATTGAAATGCCGGTCATTGGTTCAATCACTTTAGGAAAAGAATTTATTTATGCCTAAACTTTATTCAAGCAAGGAAATTCTTTTTGTTATGAATTTATTGGGCTTTAGCTTTGTTTCACAAAAAGGCTCACATGGAAAATTTAAAAATTCAGAAGGTAAGATTGCAATTTTGCCTATGGAAAAGAAAGAAATCCCCGAAGGTACTTTCCATGCTATTTTAAAACAAATTGAGATATCAAAAAAAGAGTTTGTAGAACTACTTTCTAAGGGTTAATAAATTATAAGTTGCTTTTCCCTATTAGAACGGGTTGCTTCCCAGTCATTCTTTTGATTCATCTTCATCTTGGATGTAAATTGAGGAGTACCTCCCCAGTGCCACCCAAGTAAAAATTTATCCTGCATGAAATAAGCTGAATCTGCAGACAAATACTTTTGAGAACTATTCCTCCAATTAAATTTTTGCTGGGTCGGTTCGAAAGTTTGACAAAATACTCCTGTTGAATATATGATAATTATAAGAAATATTGACTTTTTCATATTTCACCTCACAATCTCAATTTTTTGTGAGTATTCCTTGTCGCCGGCTTTAACATTGCAAATATAAAAACCACTTGGCAACACAGCTTTTAACACATTTTTGCTGTTTGGTTGAATATTAAAAAGGTTTTCGGTGTAAATTTCTTTGCCTAATATATCCGATATAGTTATATTGATAATTTCTTTGAACTCAATTGATTCAATAAGAATTTTGTTATCATCAACTATTATTTTTATAGGTTTATCAAAGTATTTTTGATCTTCTATACCTGTAGTTATTTTTTTAAACAACCAAAAATTATCTATATCACCACCATAAAATACTTTCCAGTCTTCTTGATTTCCGTATGTTTCAATAATATCACCAAGATAATGATAAGATTTTAATTTTGTAAATATATCGTGTAATTCTAATTCATAATAACCGCTCCAATCACCATAAAAGATTAAGAATAAGTTATTATCAGGTAACATTACGAGATTAAAACACTTTCTTCTTTTATCTGAGGATTTCAGAATTCCTCCTATTTCTAAATCATACACATTTGCAATATAACTTTCTCTGACAGCAGCCAAATATTTGTCATCATTTGAAAACCTTACGTGTCTGTATCCCCAGCTTCCGCTATTTTCCACATATTCTAATGTATCTATCGGTTTCCAGGTTCCTGTTTCCCACAAGATTAGCTCCTGGTTGTAATGTTGTGCCCAATCATCATAGTAGTAAGAGCCCGTAGCAAAATATTTGCCGTCGTGTGAGATTTTTATTGCAGTAATAACACCTTTTAATTTTAAAGACTTTATTACTTTATCTTGCTGCCAGTCATAAACTAATATTGAATCACGAAAACCAAGTAATACATAGCTTTCGTCAGGTGAGATTGTTGTGACACCACATTTAAATGGAGTTTTTTTAATAAATTGTTCTGTTCGGGTATCCCAGATTTCTCCTCCTAAGGTAACAATAATATTTCCAGTTTTTGATATATCCATACCATAAATAGCAGATGCCCAGATTCCATCGAGGCTATTATCAAAATTGGAAATCCATTCACCTGTCCTGGCATCCATTTTTTGAATGTTATTCCCGACTGCACAGTAAATAAAATTTCCGTCGGCTGAGAATTTTGCAAAGCTGATACGAGTTGGAAACATTTTTCTCTGCCAGACTATGCCTAAATCAACATCCTGGCAGAAACAAACTGTTGAAAGCCCTTGCCACATAGCTGCGGCGATTGTGAGTAATAAAAATAGCTTTTTCATATACTTTTCCAAATTTTGTCTTTATAATTATATTAAACACATAAATAGCAAAAAAGTCTCAGATTATTTTTATTTTTTTTCTTCATTTGCAAGAACTAACTTGACCACAAAAAAAATAATAATTCATCATTTCCCTATGATTTTTTTTCAATGTAAAATAATTATTTTTTAAAAATGTCATTAATTTTTGAATACAAAATATACACAATGTAATCTAATTTCATTATGAAATTTTTTAACTGGAGTGTTGAAAAAAACTTAAAACTTAAGAAAGAGAGAGGTATATCATTTGAAGATATTTTGTTCTATATCTCCAATGACTGTCTTCTTGATATTATTCAACATCCCGACAAAGACAAATACCAAAATCAAAAAATCTTTGTCCTAAATATCGAGGATTACATCTATTACGTGCCATTTATCGAAAACGAGGATGAAATCTATCTGAAAACAATAATTCCAAGCAGAAAACTTACAAAAAAATATTTAGGGAGAAAAAAATGAAATATAAACTGGATAACGAAGAAAAAACCTTGCTCGAAAGCATTGAAAAAGGTGAGTGGGTCACTGCGTTTAATAGCAGCGAGGAACTCGATAATTATAAAACAATTGCAAAAAAAGACCTTAAGAAAAATAAAAGATTAAATATCAGAATATCCGAAAGAGATTTGAAATTATTGAAAAAACAGGCAATTAGAGAAGGTTTACCCTATCAGTCTTTTATTGCAAGTATCCTGCACAAATACCTGAATGGCTATTTGTAGAATTATAAAATAATTGAATAATTTAGCTCTACTTTCATAATCAGGAATATAAAAATTAATATCATCCTGAACCGGTTCAATTAAATCATTATCCCATAACCCCCATAAAAAACGACGTGTGTGAGGGGTTTCCAGCCGCACCCAGTCTATGGCTATCGGGCTATGCCCAAGATATGTTATTTTTATTTTTATACTGTCAATATGATCATTTACAGGGGTAATTTTTTTTAATTCTGGATTATTTCTTAGATGACCTTTCATAACGAAATAGGCTGAAATAGTAATATCTTTGCTATTCGGCGGTAGCATTTGCCTTGTAATATAAATTACTCTTACTCCAGTATCAGCTGTAACAGTATCTCTTATACATCCCCTCCCGTTCGGCAATTCAAAAGTTCCTGTTGGATAGGCTGAAGTATTAGGAATTGATTGAAATTGTATATTATTTCCTGCGCTCCCTGTAACTGTATAAGGTAATTCGATTTTTAGAATCGAGTCATTATTAATCACGTTATCGAACCGGCGAAGATTTATTGATATGAACAATGTTCTGCATAATGAAGAATCTTGTTCTTCTTCATTTTCATTGCCCGCTCTATATAACGCATTGCTGGGCCAGGGGTCAGATAGAATAACGCTATCCTTCAATAAAGTAACACTATCTCCATCAATAATAAGGCGGTTGAAATTGTCATCTGTTGGATCAGTTAATATTCTGCCTCGTCGGTAAAGAAAACCAAATACGGGTCGGGTAGTATCTCCCTGCCTTATTACCAATTTTTCGGGATTATCAGGGTCAAGCAGCAAGGTAGGCTCGTATTGTATGCCTCTTGCATTTAATATGTCGCCTCCCATACAATGAGTAGCATGTTCATGTAACTGTAGAACATTGCAATTCTCCACCCATTCATTTGGGGATTTAGTAAAAGATGAATGTGTTGAATTGTTTTTCACTGCCTGTGTTATTTTTTTATGCGCTCCCCATTGCCAGCCAAGAAGTATCCTGTTCTGCTGGAAATATGCTGAATCGGCTGATAAATATTTCTGAACGCCATTCCAATTAAACTTTACTTGCGTCGGCTCATAATCCTGGCTAAACGCCAAATTAACAAAAAGAGTGCATAAAATAACTCCCAACTCAAAACTCAAAATTCCAAACTTTTTCATATTTCACCTCACAATCTCAATTTTTTGTGAGTATTCCTTGTCGCCGGCTTTAACATTGCAAATATAAAAACCACTTGGCAACACAGCTTTTAACACATATTTGCTGTTTGGTTGAATATTAAAAAGGTTTTCCGTGTAAATTTCTTTGCCTAATATATCCGATATAGTTATATTGATAATTTCTTTGAACTCAATTGATTCAATAAGAATTTTGTTATCATCAACTATTATTTTTATTGGTTTATCAAAGTATTTTTGCTCTTCTATACCTGTAGTTATTTTTTTAAACAACCAAAAATTATCTATATCACCACCATAAAATACTTTCCAGTCTTCTTGATTTCCGTATGTTTCAATAATATCATCATTATAATGATAAGATTTTAATTTTGTAAATATATCGTGTAATTCTAATTCATAATAACCGCTCCAATCACCATAAAAGATTAAGAATAAGTTATTATCAGGTAACATTACGAGATTAAAACACTTTCTACTTTTATCTGAGGATTTCAGAATTCCTCCTATTTCTAAATCATATACATTTGCAATATAATTTTCTCTGACAGCAGCCAAATATTTATCATCATTTGAGAACCTTACGTGTCTGTATCCCCAATCTCCCCTATTTTCCACATATTCTAATGTATCTATCGGTTTCCAGGTTGCAGTTTCCCACAAGATTAGCTCCTGGTTGTAATGTTGTGCCCAATCATCATAGTAGTAAGAGCCCGTAGCAAAATATTTGCCGTCGTGTGAGATTTTAATTGCAGTAATCAAACCATTTAGTTTTAAAGACTTTATTACTTTATCTTGCACCCAGTCATAAACTAATATTGAATCACTGAAACCAAGTAATACATAGCTTTCGTCAGGTGCTACTGTTGCTCTGTGTGATGAAAAAGTGGGTATTTTAATTAACTTTTCTGTCCGGGTATCCCAGATTTCTCCAGACTCGCTTACAATAATATTTCCAGTTTTTGATATATCCATACCATAAAAAGCAGATGCCCAGATTCCATCGAGGCTATTATCAAAATTGGAAATCCATTCACCTGTCCTGGCATCCATTTTTTGAATGTTATTCCCGACTGCACAGTAAATAAAATTTCCGTCGGCTGAGAATTTTGCAAAGCTGATACGAGTTGGAAACATTTTTCTCTGCCAGACTATGCCTAAATCAACATCCTGGCAGAAACAAACTGTTGAAAGCCCTTGCCACATAGCGGCAGTAACAAAAAGGAACAAAAATAGCTTTTTCATATACTTTTCCAAATTTTGTTTTCTATAATTATATTAAACACATAAATAATAAAAAAGTCTCAGAAAGAAATAATAATTTGATAAAATTAAATAAATAATAGATTCGTTTTTTATTTTTTTAAAGTATTTTAATTATGCCAACAGTTCTTAGGATTGGGAATTTAAGGTTTCATTTTTATTCTGATGAACAAAATGAACCTCCTCATATTCATATTGCTAATCCTGACGGAGAATGCAAATTCTGGCTGGAACCAATTGCCCTTGCCAGAAACATCGGCGTAAAGCCTTATGATTTAAGAGAAATTGAAAGGCATGTTTTTAACAACAAAGAGTTTTTACTGGAGAAATATTATGAGTTCCACAACAGTTAATTATTCACTTAAATCCGAACCTGTTGCTATAAAAGCATGGGTAAAGGATAGGACTGTATTTATAGAATTGACCGACTTTCGTATTATATCATTTCCTGCGGATAGATTCAAAATTTTAAGGAACGCAACTGATGAGCAACTTCAAAAAGTAGAGCTTAGACTTAACGGTTATGCTCTCAGGTGGGAAGAATTAGATGAGGATATTACAGTAAAAGGGATACTTGAAGGCAGATTTCAACTTGCAATTTAGCCTAATTTTTTATCCCGATAATTACTTTAGAATGTTGATTATATCCTTCATCATTGATTTTCCACCACCCCAATGCCAGCCTAATAATGAAGTAGTCTGGTTAAAAGGATATGAATCCGGGGATAGATAACGCAAAGTGTCATGATATAAAAACTGATGCTGTGTTGGCTCCAAGTCTTGGGCTTTTGCTAACATTGCTAAAGCAAACAAAATTAAAATTATATTTTTCATTTCTGAACCTCATTTAATTATTATGAAATTAATGGATTCAGATATTTTGCCTGCTTGTATCTTGCATAAATAACTACCGGAGCTTAGATAATTAATACTTTCAATGATTTGATGCTGCCCTTCCGTCATAATTTGGTTTGTAATATTTCTTATCAAATCGCCATTAAGCGAGAACAAATCAATTTTTGTCATTGTGGGAAATGGCAGGTTAAAAGATATATTCAACTCATTTTTAATTGGATCTGGAAAGACGATTAATTTTAATGAAATAGGTTCATCTGTATTTTCCTTTATATCTAAAGTATTTAGATTTAATAATTGCACTTGGCCCCTTGATCCGTTAACATAAAATCTATCAAAAAAATCAATATCACCACTACCACCAAAAAACTCATTGAACGTGTAGAATATTTTAAAGTTATCTATGTTATATATAATATTACCTACAGCTATTAAAGGAGAGTTGGAAAAAAATGAAGCAGTCTTAGTTGCATATCTTATCACATTTTTAACTGAATAATCTGAAGTGTTGAGGATGGTAACGGACCTTGAGCAAACTACTAACAAATATTTACCATCTTTAGAGTATTCTACTTTTCCTATCCAATCATCAAGTCCGCCGCCTTCTGATTCGATGCTTATTGTTTTAAATGGTAAATCTTCACCGATTTTCCAAATATTTACACTAAATAACTTTTTATTTTGTAAATCTCTCTTTAAATTACTTGTTGCTATATACTGTCCGTCAGATGATAACGAAAGCGATTGGTTGCTACCATAACAACTAATTTTTTTATATATGGTAAAATCATCCAGTTTCCAGATAATAAAATTATCATATTCTTTATTTATGGATGTAGCAATTAAATATTTATTATCTGGTGAAAATGCGAGTCCGGAAGTTGTTGATAAATCCCCGGGTCCCGGGGGAATTAATTTTAAATCCGAAAAAATATAGATAATCTTGCCTGTTGAAAAGTCCCATAATATAACTCTACCGTCCTCAGTTCCAGCTTGACTGCCTGAAGCTAATTTAGTTCCGTCAGGAGAGACAGCCAAACACATAATTTCACCAGTATGTCCGGTAAGTGTTTTTTCTATTACTCCGTCTTCAGTTCTAAGAATATAAATATTGGGCTTGCATCCCACTATAATATGCTTGCCGTCAGGAGTAAATTTAACTGCTCTGCCTCCTGAGCCAGATCCATCAATAAATTTCTGCCAGACGACATCATCGGCTGCTAACGCACACTGCCACAAAGCAGAAATAACAACCAAGAACAAAAATAGCTTTTTCATATACTTTTCCAAATTTTGTCTTAATAATTATATTAAACACATAAATAGCAAAAAAGTCTCAAAAAAAATGAGAAAAAATAATGAGAGAGAGATAATTTTTTGATTGGGATGAAAATATAATTATAAAAAAAATATCAGTCAAAATCGGGATTGATAAATTTAACCTCTTAACCTCGCTTGGATTATTCTATTGAAACTAACGTATAATTGTTTTTCAACAAAATATGATATATTTCGTTTCAGTAGAATTTTAAATCAAACATCATTAAAAATGACAAGCAAAATTGCTCTAATAAATATATATAAATCATACAAGGAAGGTCAATCGGTTTATGATGTGTTGAAAGGAATTAATCTTAACCTTAATCAAGGTGAAATTGTCATTTTGCTCGGAAAAAGCGGCTCAGGAAAATCAACACTATTGAACTTAATTAGCGGAATTGATTTGCCTGATAAAGGTGAAATTATTGTTGATGAATTAAAGTTAACAGAGCAATCAGAGCATAACAGGACATTATTCCGAAGAAAAAAGATAGGGTTTATCTTTCAATTTTTCAATTTAATACCCACCCTGACTGTCGAAGAGAATTTACTGCTTCCGTATGAATTAAATTATAAAAATACAAATGGATTTAAAGAAAAAGCCTCAAGTTTGCTCGAAGAAGTCGGACTACTAAAGCGATTGAAAAGTTATCCTGATGTTCTTTCGGGAGGTGAACAGCAAAGAATTGCTATTGCAAGAGCCTTGATTCATAATCCCGATGTGATTCTTGCCGATGAGCCAACCGGAAATCTTGATTATGAGAATGGCAAAGCAGTTATAAGCATGTTGGATAATCTTGTTCGAAAAAATAATAAAACTTTGATAATGGCTACTCATAGTCCGGAGGTAGTTGGAATTGCTGATAGAATTCTGCAAATAAAGGACGGTTCAATTCAAAAATACTACCAGAATTAAATAAGATGAAGCAACACGAAAAATCGAGTCTTAGATATCTTTTGAAGCATCCGGTTCAATTAGTCCTTTCGATTATAGGAGTTGCTATAGGAGTGGCTGTGGTTATTTCGATTGATATTTCAAGCAATAGTGCAATGAAGGCTTTCGAAATGTCAATGGATGGGATTACAGGTAAATCAACACATATTATTCACGGTTCACCTGCAGGAATACCCGATTCGATTTATTTTTTTTTGAAACTGAACAAAAAACTGGATAAAATAGCTCCTGTTGTTGAGCAAAATATAATCACACAAACAAATCCCCCATTTACTTTAAACCTGCTGGGTGTAGATATTTTTGCTGAAAAGGATTTTCGGGATTTTATTGAAAATGCTGAAATAACAGGAGGTGAATTGTATGGTAAAATGCTTTCGGTTCCTAATTCTGTTCTCGTTTCTTATGCATTTGCGAAACAAACAGGAAAATCTATTGAGGACACAATAAAAGTTAAGCATGGCGGAAAATATTATGTGTTAAAAATTGTAGGTATTCTGAAGGATAATAATAATCCAAAAAAATATGAATCGCTGGCTATTACTGATATTTCCACAGCTAAAAGATTATTTTCGATGGACTCGCTTTTATCAAGGATTGACATAATAATTGAAGACAAATCAAAATACAACGAAAAAATGATTGCTGAAATGCTGCCCGAAAGCGTTCAGATAACAAGGTCAGAAACGAAAACAAAAATTTCATCTCAGATGATTTCAGCCTTCAATCTCAATTTGACCGCAATGAGCCTACTGGCATTAATAGTAGGTATGTTTTTGATTTATAATACAATGACATTTTCGGTTGTTCAAAGAAGGAAACAAATTGGACTGTTGAGATCGCTCGGAATTACAAGAAGAGAAATTTTCACCACTGTATTGCTGGAATCATTAACCATTGGAATGATTGGAACAATTATTGGCGTATTTCTTGGAATATTTCTTGGTAATTTGTTGCTTGGATTGGTAACTCAATCAATTAACGACCTTTATTTTGTCATAACAGTCAGAGAAATATATATTTCACAGGAAACAATCATCAAAACAGTGGTTCTTGGTATTCTTGCAACTATTATATCTGCTCTGAAACCGGCATACGAATCAACAAAAACACCACCGAGGCTTGTTGTTCTTCGTTCTTTTGTCGAAACAGAATACAGAAGGAAAAAATACATTTTTGTCCTTTATGGCATAGGTTCGATAGGGTTATCAATAATAATTTTTGCAGTTTCGGGGAAGAATGTGCTATTGAGTTTTATTGGCGTCCTTCCCTTGATGATTGGCTTCACTCTGTTCACACCTGCTCTGGTAATATTTTTCGGGAATGTAATCAAACCATTGTCAAAAAGGCTGTTCGGAGTGATCGGAGCAATGGCAGCAAAGGGATTATCCAACTCACTGAGTAGAATTTGTATAGCTATCTCGGCTCTTGCTATATCACTTGCAGCTGCAATAGGAGTGGGAACTATGGTTAATAGTTTCAGAATTACTGTCATCAACTGGCTGGAAACAAGGTTGCAAAAAGATATTTATATTTCTGTTCCGACAATGATTGCAAGATTTAATGATGCAACAATTCCCGACGGGCTTGACACATTGCTCGAAAAATTACCAGAGGTCAGGAATTTAACCCTTTACCGGGAGATGAGAATCACCGAGGGCGATAATATGATTCACTTGATAGGCAGCAGTTTCCCCGAAGATCCTTCTTCTATGTATGTATTTAAGGAAGGAGACCCAAAACAAATATGGGACAAATTAAAGCAGGGGGAAGTAATGGTTACAGAGCCTTATTCTTACAGAACAAATAAAGGTGTTGGTGATTCTGTGGAAATTCTAACAGACAAAGGAATAAAAAAATTCAGAATTGCAGGGGTGCATTATGATTATGGATCTGATATTGGTTTGATTTTTATGGAAATTGACACTTATAGAAAATTCTGGAATGATAGAAAACTTTCTGGTTTAGGACTATTCCTTAATAATGAATATGATGTTCAGGAAACAATAAATAAAATCCGTAATTTAGTCGGAACTGATCAAGAGCTAATTATCAGGTCGAATAAAGATTTACTGAAATCATCAATAGAAGTCTTCGATAGAACCTTTATCGTAACAAACGTGTTACAAATCCTTGCAATAATAGTTGCTTTCATTGGAGTTCTTTCTGCTTTGATGTCTCTTCAGCTCGAAAGGACAAAAGAAATAGCAATATACCGGGCAAACGGTATGACACCAAAGGATATCTGGAAATATTTGAATCTTCAGACCGGAATAATGGGATTTATTGCAGGAATTATGTCAATTCCTCTGGGCAATATATTGGCTTTGGTTCTTATATACGTAATAAATAAAAGGTCATTCGGTTGGACACTTCAGTTTAATATTATCCCTGAATTACTGATTGAAGCAATATTTGTAGGAATCATATCTGCAATCCTTGCATCAATTTATCCTGCCTATAAAATGTCCCGGATTTCGCCTTCTATTGCATTGAGGGAGGAATAGCAATGTTAAGGATAGTTATTATCGGTTTGTCTTTGATTTTGCTTTCTATCATTATCATATATTTCAATAATGAAAAGAATAATAATGACAAGAAAAGCAGTTTTATCGAGATTACATCTGTGCTTTCAGATAATAATGACACTATCTTCAAAAAGGCATTAGACAAAAGGATTTTTGAATTTCCGGATGATTTCAAACCCAAGACTGACTTCCGAAATGAATGGTGGTATTTTACCGGGAATCTCGAAACCAAGGACGGAAGACAATTTGGCTATCAGTTCACAATTTTCAGAAATAGCCTTTCATTGAAAAAATCTTCTAAAAATCAATGGGAAAGTAATGAAATTTATATGTCCCATTTTGCTATTACTGATATTGAAAAAAATACCTTTTATTCATTCGAAAAAATATCGAGAGCATTGAATCCTCTGGCTTCTTTCGATTCTTTGGAGCAAAAAATCAATGTTGAAAATTCATATTTTACATTCAATCATAATCCTTTTAATAATCAAACAAATTTTGAAATCAATGCTATTGGTGAAGATATTGAATTATCTCTATCGCTCGAAAGTCAAAAACCCATTGTGCTTCAGGGCGATGAGGGTTTGAGTAAAAAGAGTGCCACTGTTGGAAATGCATCGTATTATTTTTCGATAACTAAATTAAAAACATCCGGAAAAATTAAAATTAAAGGTCAGGAATTTTATTTAATGGGTTACTCATGGTTCGACAGGGAATGGAGCACAAGTTCACTTGACTCAAATCAAATTGGCTGGGACTGGTTCTCCTTGCAACTGGAAAATAACTATGAGATAATGTTTTATGCATTAAGAAATAAGGACGGCTCGTTCGATGAATTCAGCAGCGGAACAATTGTAAATCCCGAGGGGAAATATCAAAGAATAGCACTTGAACAAATTCAACTTCAGGTAACTGACTTCTGGAAAAGTCCAGAGGAAAGGAAATATCCATCAGGTTGGATAATGAAAATACCTGAGCAAAATATAAGGCTGGAAATCGAACCGGTAATAAAAAATCAGGAGCATAAACTTTCATTCCGTTACTGGGAAGGTGCAGTAAGATTCAAGGGAACATTCAATGGGAAGAATGTCAAAGGCAAAGGTTATATTGAATTAACATGTTATTGATTAATGAACAGGCTAAGGTATTAAAACAAAGATTAATGCTCATGCTTTGAAATTCTCTTTTCGAATTCAGAATCAAAATTTGGAGCATCCTCTGAATCATCCTCGAAATTATCAATGGTTTGTTCAATATTTTTGGATTTTTTTGTTTCCAAAATAAGCATATTATCAGCAAGAACTTCGACAATGTATTTTTTATTACCGTTTTTATCCTCGAAAGAGCGAGACTGCAAACGACCTTCAATATAAATTTTAGAACCTTTTTTAACAAGTTTAGTAATAATTTCGGCAAGACCTCGCCACGCAACAATGGAGTGCCAGTCTGTGTGTTCATGCATGCTTCCATCTTTTTCCTTCCAGCTTTCAGTTGTGGCTAATCTGAAAGAAGTAACCGGAATACCGCTTGGAGTAAATTTTAGTTCAGGATCTTTTGCTACATTTCCAATCAACATTACTTTGTTCAAAGAGCGTGTCATAATACCCCCGATTAAAAGCAAAAAAATAAATTAACCAATGATCAAATTTATCATAAAATTTAAAATCAAATTCAACTGGGGTGAAAACGAGTATGTCTAACCAGTTTTGAATAATATAACTGCTCTTTTTCATAAATCACTATTCCATTCCTTTTCATTTTGAAGTAGAAACGAATAATCAGTAAAAAAAATTATAAATAACTTAATAAAATTTTTACGATAAAATAACAATAAAAACTGGATAAATTATGTTTTTCTGATATATTTGTAAATACTGATTTAAAGCAAATTCTTTTGCTATTCTTAAAAAAAATTATCAAATATGAATGAAAAAGAAAAATTATGCGAAAAAATATATGAAGTAACAAGCTGGAAAATCAATCCATTCAGAATGAAAATTGTTACTGATACTTCTGATTGGATGAGAATTAACAGAGGAGATGTAATTCGATTGGATGATTCTGATTATGTGGTGAGGGGAAACATGCGGGAGCCTCGTTTCGGAATAGACGATCAGCCTAAATATTGGGTTTTCAGTGCAGTAGAACTTTCAACAGGAAAAGAAAAGATAATCAAGACAGTCTTCCATGAAGAGTTTTATGCTCATATCGGAATTTTAAAAATTAAATGCTACCGAAATCCCGACAAAGAAGGAAAAGTGCTCGATTTAGTCAGGAACGACGATAGATTTATGCAGGGCTACACTGTCTATGATGAGAAAGGTAATAACGTCAGAGTAATAGATTATATACAGGGAACATCATTATTCAACTATATTCCATCAATAAATCTGACACATGAGGAATATTTTTATAATGTCTTGCCTGATATTATGCATAAATTATATGAATCATTTCTTGCGATATTATATTTACATCAAAATGGTTTTTGCCATGGTGATATAAGAAATGACCACATTTTTATCGAAACAAAATCCGGAAAATATCGCTGGATTGATTTCGATTTGATGCAGGATGTTTCTGATTTTGATCTCTGGAGTTTCAGCAACATAATCGGATATGCAGTTGCCAAAGGTATTAAAACATTCGATTCGGTCCTCAAAGGCAATGAATTCAGCGACGAAATTAAAAATTCACTTAGAAGAGAAGATGGTTCAGCTTTCTATAATTACCGAATTTTGAATCTGAAAAAGATATATCCTTATATTCCGGATCATCTGGATAGTATTCTAAGGCATTTTACAATCAAGCCAGATAAATATTACAGGGATTCAAATGAATTTTGTGAAGATTTCAAGGCAATGATTGATAAGGAATTTCCAAAAACTTCGAATAACTAAATTGAAATGAGTTTTATCCGTCATATTAATAAATGAAAACAATCATAATAGGTGGTGGCAAAGGGTGTAAGTCAATACTTGATTTGACTAAAGGGTCTTTTCTGAAAGAACTCAAACTCGAGATAATAGCCGTTGTTGACATTAATGAAAATGCTCCGGGAATGATCTATGCCAGAGACCTTGGCATCAGAACTACTACAAATCTGAACGAAGCACTTTCAATTCCCGGTTTGGAATTAATTATTGAATTGACAGGAAATGATAAATTTCTGCAGGAGCTTTATAAAAATCTTAAGACCGGCACAAAAATTATTGATCATACATTTGCCCATATATTTTGGGACCTTGTCAATGCTCAGGATGAAATTGTTAGTCATTTCAATGAACTTCAGAAACTGGACAAAATATTGAAAAAGGAACAACGCTTCCTACAAAACATTTTTGACAGTGACTATGATCTGAATCTTGTGATAAACTTAGATAAAAAAATAATCCGCTCAAACAGACAATTCCTTGAATTTATAAATAAAAGCGAAACTGATATTATCGGAACTAACTATATTGATGTTCTTAAAAGTCTAGATTTTGATATTGACTTTGAAGAAACAGAAAAGAATATTGACAAAGTTATCGAGACCAAAAAACCTATTACAACAATACGATTTTTAAGAAAACCCGTTGAAACTCACTGGGAAATTGTGAAGATACCCATTTTTGAGGAAAACGAACAGGAATTCTCCATTCTTATTAAGTGGCACAGAATAACAGAAAAAGTGATTCTAATGAGACAAATAGAGCAGCAGGAAATAAGGTTTAAGAGTTTTATTAATACTGCTCAGGACTGGATTTCAATTAAGGACAGGGAAGGAAAATATGTTATAGTTAATCCGGTTACTGCTTCAGCTTTCAATTTAAAAACTGAAGACTTCATCGGAAAGAAGCCAGAAGAAATACTGCCAGAAAAAGTTGCTAATTTGGTCAAGAAGCATGATGAAGAAGTAATCAGATTACGACAACACAAACAATATGATGAGATAATGTATATACATGGTCACGAAAGACATTTCAAGATGACACGCTTTCCTCTCATTGACCAGAACAATGAAATAATAGGAACTTGCACAATAGGAAGAGACATTACAAATGAAGTACTATTGCAGGAACAACTCATTCAAAACGAAAAGCTTGCAGCCCTTGGTAAATTAGCTGCTGGAGTAGCCCACGAAATCAATAACCCTCTGACAGGCATACTTGCCTATGCGGAAGATTTGCTGGAATCAGTATCTGATTCACCTGAATTACAAGATGATATTAAAGTGATTATCAGAGAAACTCTCAGATGCCGTGACATAGTTCGTAATTTATTGGATTTTGCCAGACAGGATAAACCAATTTTTCAGATTACTGATCTTAATCAGATTATTAATCAGACGCTTTCACTTGTCTCGAGGTTACCACAGTTCAGAGATATTAAAATTAATACTTTATTATATGATAAAATTCCCAAAGTTGAATCTGATCCCAAACAATTGCAACAGGTTCTGCTTAATTTGATGATAAATGCTGCCGATGCGATGAAATTAAAAGGTAATTTAGTGATTTCAAGCGATTACTTAAAAAATAAAAATATGTGCTGCATATCAGTCGAAGATGACGGTCCTGGAATTCCTGAAAACCTGATAGACAAAATTTTTGAGCCATTCTTTTCTACAAAAAATACGAACGGACTTGGTTTAGCTGTCAGTTGGGGCATTATTGAGCGACATCACGGAACAATAGAAGTTGATACTGCCGATTCCGGCGGTGCCATTTTCAGAGTTTTATTACCAGCAAGTAAAAGAATCAATTAGTAGGTCGGTTATGAAAGATAAATATAACATTCTTGTGATAGACGATGAAAGAATCGTTCTTGACAGTATTGGTAAAATACTAAAAAATGAACCTGAATATTCTTTAACACTATCTCAATCCCCCGATGAATCACTGCAAAATATTCAGAATAATAATTATCATATTATCCTGACAGATTTGATGATGCCCGAAATTGACGGACTGGAAATATTAAAAAAGGCAAAAGAAAGAAATGAAAATACACAGGTAATTATGATAACAGGTTATGCCACGATAAATACTGCTTTGCAGGCAATGCAACTTGGAGCATTTGATTATTTGTCAAAGCCTTTCACCAAAGACGAGTTAAAAAGGGTGATTCAACGTTGCGTTGAATTTATTTCAAAGAGTTCGATTGAAAATACAATACAAACAATATCTGAAATGAAAAGAGAAGGGCAGTTTAGTGGTTTGACAGGTATCGGCAAATACTGCTGGCTGATGAGAGAGGATGACGGTAATGTTTTGATTGGAATCGAGAGATCTCTGCTCTATACTGTTGGATATATTCAAACTGTTTATCTTCCTTCAAAAGGAGATGAAATAAGACAAGGCAGTGTTTTTTTCCAAATTTTTTCTAATGATTTGAGAGCTCAATCTGTAACATCGCCACTTTCTGGGATAGTAATAGAAGTAAATCAAATTGTCTTAGATGAGCCCAATAGTGCCCTTGCAGACCCTTACGACAGGGGATGGTTAATAAAATTAAAACCCGAGAATTTTGAAGAGGAAGTGAAACTTTTGGGGAGGTAGGTAAAAATTTTTAAAAAAAAACAAAAACAAACTCCTTTTGTAATCTTGTGTTGCAAATCTTGTTTTTTTTTCGGATATTTACTTTTTTTTAACTGTTAATTTTTCAATAATTTATTTTAATATGAAAGATCCAATTTCAACAAGTATAGATAAATATCAGGATGAGGAAATTAACCCTCTGTGCGTTTATTGTAAAAGCTCCAAAGTGATTAAACACGGACAAACCTCTACCGGGAATAAAAGATTCAGATGCAGAAACTGTGGAAAAACATGGGTTCTCGAACGAAAGGAGACTATTAGACCAGATCTTGCGGATATGACAGAAGCATATCTTAGCGGAAGAACTTGCAGAGACCTTGTTCCAATTTATCATAGTTCCCCCTTGCGAATCAATCAAAAAATCCGTGAATTTCTTGATGGCTGTCCTCATTGGGAAGACTATCTGGATGCTTGTGTTCATCATCACCATCCAAGGTTAATTTATTTAATAGGCAGAAATTTTTCTTGCTCAACCAAGAACTCAAAAGGAAACACCATGTTCCTTGCTATGGCTGTGGACTCATTATCCTCGGTGGTTCTGGGATTTGAAATCGGTCAGAAAGATTCTCGTGAAGTATGGTTATCACTAATGGACAGAATGAATTGCAGAAATATCATTTGCCCAACATTTATGACAAACGGATCAAAGAATATCGAGGAAGCTGTCAATACTGTCTTCCCATATTCAACGACAAGGATTTTCTACCATAAGGCTTATAGAGACAAAGAATTAAATTGCTGTATTTCCAGATTACCAATAAACAACAAATTACTCAATGATACTATTAAAGCTTACGACACACTAAAGAATCATAATTTGAATGATTACCTCAAAGAAAATAATAACAAAAGACTAAGGGACTATTTATTATCCAGTCCTGAGTTGTTTACAAAAAGATTAAAAGAAAGGCTTGAAAGCCGTCCTAAGATTAGAATAGAAGGTCTCACTTCTGCATTTCAGATGCGATTCGAAAAATTTCACATGCTTAAAGACGATCCTTACCCTCTGATTAATGGCTGGATTGCCAAATGGATGACTAACAGATTGGACTTTGGGTTTAGCAGGCTGGCTGTTTATACTCAAATACCAAGCATCACTAATTTCAAAATGTTTTCCTGTGGAAATTTGCCTTATAAATTAAATTTGAAGGATGACAGCCCTCAATTGAAATCATTTGTTATCGAGATTGCTGCAAGAGCATTGCAGGTGCCTGTTTTTTATTCCAAATGTGAAATGAAACTGGACAAGTGCAGTCTGTTTTAGTTAGTCCGCAAGGATTTTAATGTAATTTTTAGTTCTCTCGTCCTGAGGATTATTAAAAATCTGCTCGGGTTTTCCAATTTCGATAATATTACCGTCTTCCATATAAACAACGAAATCGGATGCATTTTTTGCAAAATTCATAGCGTGAGTAACAACTATCTGGGTCATACCTTCCCTGTGAAGATTTTTCATAACTTCAATAACTTCAACAACAAGCTCAGGATCGAGAGCAGAGGTTGGCTCGTCATAAAGCATAACCTGTGGATTCAATGCCAGAGCTCTTGCAATAGCTACCCTCTGGGCTTGACCTCCAGAAAGCTGATGTGGATAACGGTCAATGAATTTTTCCATTCCAACTTTTTCCAGTAACTGGACAGCTCTCAATTTTGCTTGAATTGATGATTCTTTCTTGACAATTTTTGGAGCTATTATAACATTATCCAGAACCGTCAGATGCGGAAAGAGATTAAGATCCTGAAACAGCATCCCCACTCTTTTCCTGATTGTGTTAGCCTTGATTTGAAAATCTTCGTCAAGAACTGATTCGCTTTCGGGTGTTTGAAATGGAAGTTTAAGTCTCACCTTCCTATGGCTTTTATTTTCTTTATCAGGTTTGTTATGATTTGTCCGGGACAAAGTTATACCCGCTATACGGATTGTTCCTTCGTCCAAAATTTCCAGACAGTTCAAGCAACGAAGAAATGTGGTTTTGCCGCAACCAGAGCGACCTATGATAGAAATTAATTCGCCACGGCGAACATCAAGATTTATTCCTTTCAGAATATGATGGTCCTGATAATATTTATGTAAATTTCTGACACTTATTATATTGTCCTGACTTTCCAAATTTCGGTCTAATTTATTGTTAAATTATTATTAAAAATACAAATATAAACTATATTTTGTATATTTAATAATATAGAATACCTAAAACTTGTTTTGATAAAAAAAAGGCTTAATACAATTTTAAAAAAGGTATTTAAAGTTTTTCACCGTCCTGAAAAAAGTTGAAAATAAAAAGAAATGAAAAAAAAGAGAGTGGAACAGTATATGTAAAAAGGACTTAAAAAGATTACAGTTTGGCTTTTAAATTGCAAATAGTAAAAGAAGTTGAAAAAAGGCTACTTAACATATAGACAAGCACAGTCAAAATATGGGATACAAGGAAGATCAACTACATTGAAATGGTTAAGGAAGCGTGGAAGGTTAAACTGGAAGAATTACCAAGAATTAGGACAAGGGAAACATCAGAGAAAAAAAATATCGCATAGCGATTAATAAATTATAGTAATCATTTGAGAATATAATCACTACGTGATAAGAGGTGTATTGCACGATAAATTTCTACCATAATGAAATCACTACGTGATTTAATATTACCAAAAACATAACAGAAAAAATAATCGCATAGCGATTAAATTATAGTAATCATTTGAGAATATAATCACTACGTGATAAGAGGTGTATTGCACGATAAATTTCTACCATAATGAAATCACTACGTGATTTAATATTACCAAAAACATAACAGAAAAAATAATCGCATAGCGATTAAATTATAGTAATCATTTGAGAATATAATCACTACGTGATAAGAGGTGTATTGCACGATAAATTTCTACCATAATGAAATCACTACGTGATTTAATATTACCAGAAACAATATTACAAGAAACATAACAGAAAAAATAATCGCATAGCTATTAAATAATGGTAAAACAATAATACGACACCAAAAAAATATCGCGTAGCGATTTAATTATGGTAACAGAATAAAACAGAAAATAAAAAGAGGCTGTCCATAAAAGAACAACCTCTTTCAAATTCAAGTTTTCTTAGGTTAAACCAGAAGAGTTGCAAGAATTAATGATACTATTGACATTAACTTAATCAAGATATTAATTGAGGGACCCGATGTGTCTTTGAAGGGATCACCAACGGTATCTCCGACAACAGCTGCTTTATGAGGTTCAGATTTTTTATAATATCTTTGACCATCAATAACGACACCTTCTTCGAACATTTTCTTTGCATTGTCCCAAGCACCACCAGCATTAGCCTGGAAGATAGCCATAAGAACACCAGTTACTGTAACTCCAGCCAGCAAACCGCCCAGAGCTTCTTTGCCAAAGAACGGTATAAAGGCAACAATCACAGGAACAAGAACAGCCATTAGACCGGGAGCAATCATCTGACGAATAGCAGCTTTGGTTGAAATAGCAACGCATTTTTCATATTCAGCTTTGCCCTCGGCTGCGTGGAAAGTATCTAAATCTTCTTTTGACCATTCTGATTGCTCTTTGTCACCCATACGCTTCATTACTTCAAGGGCATTCTTGAGAGCAGGAATATCACTGAACTGTCTTCTAACTTCTTTGATCATTGACATTGCAGCACGTCCGACAGCTCCCATAGCCAGAGATGAAAATATAAAAGGCATCAAAGCACCGATAAATAACCCAGCCATAACATTTGCCTGAGAAATATCAATTGATTTCACGTGAGCTGTTGTCATATAAGCACCAAAAAGAGCAAGAGCAGTTAAAGCAGCAGAACCTATGGCAAATCCTTTTCCGATAGCTGCGGTCGAATTACCTACTGCATCAAGTTTATCAGTTCTTCCTCTGACTTCCTTTGGCAATTCTGACATTTCGGCAATACCGCCGGCATTGTCGGCAATTGGACCATAAGCATCAACTGCGAGCTGTATTCCTGTAGTAGCAAGCATACCAACGGCAGCTATAGCGATACCATATAATCCAGCTAAAGCGAATGATATAATTATTGCAACAGCTATTAAAAGCACGGGAATTGCGGTTGAAATCATACCTGTTCCCAAACCAGCTATAATATTCGTGGCAGCACCTGTTAAAGATTGTTCAGCAATTTTTCTGACGGGGGGTTTGCCCAATCCTGTATAATATTCCGTTATCAGACCAATACCAACACCCGCAACCAGACCTACTATTGTAGCAAGAAATACTCCCAGAGATGTAATCTCATACATTTTTCCGTATAAAGGGTCATCAAAAGTAAATGAACGCGGTAGTAACCAATCAATAATGAAATAAGAAACAATTATCATTAGTAGAGCTGCTATCAATGTTCCGGTATTCAAGCCAGCCTGAGGATTGCCGCCTTCTTTGACTCTTACAAAGAAAGTCCCGATGATTGACACTATAATACCAGCGCCAGCAAGAAATAATGGTAATAATACAGCAGAATAACCTTGAAAAGGAGTTGACTCGAACCCGTTTGTGCCGACAAAGGCAGCTCCAAGAACCATGGTTGATACAATTGAACCAACATAGGATTCGAATAAATCTGCACCCATACCAGCAACATCTCCTACGTTATCACCAACGTTATCAGCAATTGTAGCTGGATTAAGCGGATGGTCTTCTGGGATACCTGCTTCTACTTTCCCTACGAGGTCAGCACCAACGTCAGCAGCTTTGGTATAAATACCTCCCCCAACTCTTGCGAATAATGCAATTGATGAAGCACCAAAAGAAAAACCAGTAACAACCGTAACAACAACAGTAATGGGGTCTTTTCCAATCGTATGAAAGGCATCGAAAATATACCCATAAATAATAAATAAAAGACTCAATCCAAGCACACCAAGACCAACAACACCCATACCCATAACAGAACCACCATTGAAAGCTATTTTTAGAGCTCTGTTCAGGCTGGTTCTTGCAGCATTTGTTGTTCTTACGTTTGCTTTTGTTGCTACTTTCATTCCTATATATCCAGCTAAACCTGAGCATATAGCCCCAATAAGAAATGAAAGTCCCACCAGAGGTGAAGAGCCTTTAACAGAAGCCCCCTGAATTGCAAGCAAAATACCGATAACAACAACAAAGATAGCTATTACCGAATATTCAGCTCTCAAAAAAGCCATTGCTCCTTTGCTAATATAAGAAGCAATTTTCTGCATCTTTTCGTCGCCTGCATCTTGCTTTGATACCCAGGCTGATCTGGCAAATGTGTAGATTAATGCTATTAAACCAATGACAGGTATCAGAAATAATAAACTTAAGTCCATAAAACCACTCTATTAATAAACAAAAAATAACGCAAAATTTTCAAAAAAAATAATCGCTATGACATTGTCTATAGCAATTATCGTAATAATTAATAAGTGTTAAAATTGTAATAAAATCAAATGCAAATTAAATAAATTTTCATTCTTTTGAAACGGTGAAACTTAATAAAATCAAAAATTAAATCAAATAATAATATGAAACTATTTTTGTTTTTAATATGTTTGTAATTAATATGTTGTAACATTAAGAATGGAAAAATCTAAATTATCTGCCTTTTCCGTATGTTTGGTTATAGAATTCTTCCTGAAATTGTTCTTCTTCTTTTGAAATTCTGGTTGCTTCTAATTCTTTATTTCCAATAATATTTTTAAGCATTCTTTCGTGAGTTTGAATTTCTTTTTCAATCAAAATGAGTCTTTCCTGTAATTTTTTAGATCTTTGTTTAATCCAGAGCGAGTCTTTTAACTTTTCGGAAAAAATCAGAGGCTCTTTCAATTTCATTCTTTCAATTCTTCTTTTTTCCACCTCAGTCATTAGTTCAATTTTTTTAATTTCTTTGAGCAGAAATTCTTCATCAATAACGTTGGTTTTGTCGTTAATCATTACATTAGAAGAAATGGACTCGAGGATTAATTTCAATCTTTGCAGGTTACCTTTCAGGTAGGAATCCTGAACGGCATACCAGTATTTTTGAGCAATTTCGCTATCACCGGAAACATCTGGATGAAGGATTTTGACCAATTTTCTATAAATCTTTGTTAGTTCGGAATTTGGCTCATTTTTTTTGTTTTTCTCGATTTGGGAATCATTTAGATTGTCTAAGTTCCTTTTTAAATCATTTCCTTTTTTTTCGAACTCTTTTTCAACCATTTTATTAACAAAGTCAATTGTTTGGTCGGTAAGTTTTTCCCCTCTTTGAACTTTAATAGCAAAGATTTCAATTTTTCGCTCAAGTTTGGCGGCAATTTTGGTAAGGGAATTTATTTTTTTTTCGAACTCCCCAAAGATTAAATCGTATTGATAGAGAATCTGAGGTTGGATTTCATAATTAAGTCTATACCATTCATTGATGACAGCGAGCAGGTTTTCTCTGGCCAAATCAAGCTTTTGCCTTAATATTTTAATCCTTGGATGCTCGGTTAGAGCATTTTCAATATTTTTTGTCTTATTATCCAGAGTAAGAAAAAGAAAATTTATTATGAATTTTCAACAGAAAAAGATTCATTTTTTGAAGATTTTGCAACAAGCATTTCGGCAATAACAAAACACAGAGCAAGAATAATTGCCAGTTGCCAGAGTTCTGTGCCGGTTCTTGCCCTTTCAATGCCTTTAATTATATTGTTTCTATCTTCAATCATTTCAAAATTAACATTTTTATTCAAAATATTCATAAAATGATTTTCTATATCTTTCTCTGATAAATGATTAATATTTGATTCTGTTGGGTTTGTGTTAACAGAAAATAACGAAATGGGAATATTATCCTGTGATTTAATAACATAAGACCCAGTAATTTCATTATTATCAAATCTCAACAAAGCACCAGAAGGCAGATTAACTGATTGAACCGAAGATTCAATATTTTTGGGATCAATGACCTTGAAAGTTCCGCCGGCAGAGTATTTTTTTGGTAAACTGAAAACTATAGGGATCCCAACAAGGGATGTTTTACCAATTTCTTGTTTGTATGAAAGATAATAGGCACTACGATATATAATTGTCGGAAAGAGACCTGTTAGTGGAAATGAACTCCATCTTAGGTCAGGTGTAACAGAAATATATAATAATTTTCCCTCTCCTATTCGTAGTTCGTTAATTAGCGAGCCACCGGGGATTTCAATAAGTGACTGACCGGAAAAAGTTGAAAGAGACTGATAAATTTCAACTTTCTCAGCGATCTTATAATTGTCAGTAGTTCCTTTGAAAACTCCTTCGAACAATGGATGAAGTTTATCAATTAATTTTAAGTCTCCGGGAGAATTATCAGGAAATTTTAATTGCTTCAAACCAGCGAGGTTCAATTTGCTCATCCCCGAAATAAAAGTTTCCCTATTGGTTAAGTCATCTGCAAAAAATAGAACTGAACCAGAATTTTCGAGGTACCTTTTGATTCTATCAAAATCTGAGTCCTTGAAAGGACCACCCGCAAGAATAATTAAATCGAAATCATTGAGATTAATACTCCCAATTTGTTCCGGTCCAAATAATTTGTAATCCGGAGAATTATTGCCCTGACGGACAGCTGAAAAGACAAGAGATATATATCTGCTTTTATCACTGTTGCCAATAATTGCTATTTTTGGTTGCTCGGGTATAATGAAACCGAAATGGCGTTTGTTGTCATATTCGAGTGCGTCATTTTCGAGTTCAACATAAGCAGTATTAGTTCCGAAAGCCGGGGGAATAGCATTCAACAAAATAGTCTTTTGTGATTTTGCTTGTAAATCAAAAATTCTCTGGGTTAATCTTTGATTATTTATGAAAAGACTTATCAAGGCTCCGTTTATATCTTTTTCAGAATGATTTCGTATATGAGCTTCGATTTCGACCGGTTTATCCTTCTGAAAAATCTTAGTTATGACATTAACTGAGTCAATTGATAGGTTCTGGAGATTTTTACCAGAATTAAATCCAATAGGAATAATATAAACCGAGGTATTATTATCAAAAAGCTTTAAAGAATCTTTGTTTTCCCTGAAAAATACATTCGGTTGTGCGTCAGTAATTATATAAATATCTTTGATTAAATTCATTGATTTTTCAAGCATTGACGCTGCTTTTCTCAGGCTTGATTCCAGATTGGCGGTCTTTAATGAAATTTTTACTTTTTGTAAATCATCGTTTATTAGTTCCAGATTTCTTGTAAAACTGAGTTCATTGATATTTTTGTCGTCAACCATTGTAATCAATGCAGCTTCATCACCTTCTTTTAGATTGTTTAGTAGTGTTCGGATTATATTTTTAGCCTGACTGAATCTATTTCCATTTTCATCTGAAACATCCATACTGAAAGAATTATCCAGAATAAAAACCGAACTTGTTTTTGCATAAGTTCCAATTCCAGGAAAAGAACTTTTTATAGTCGGGCGGGCAAAAGCAAGGACAATAAATGTAATAATGAGAATCCTCAATATCAATAAAATCAATTGTTTGATTTTTAATCTTCGAATCTTTGTCTTCTGAAGTTCTTTCAAAAATCTTAAGGTTGAGAATTCAATAGTTTTCAGCTTCCTCAGGTTCAGGAAGTGAAGAATAATGGGAATAGCAGAAGCAAGTAATCCCAATAGAACCAATGGATTTAAAAAAGTCATTCTTCCAAAGTAAATATTAACATCCCACTACTGACGGATTTGATATTTAAAAATTTATAATTACCCTGTTTGTGATCGAAAAGATTTTGATTATTTCTTAATTCTGTGTTAAATTCAATTTTTTTTCGGGTGTATAATGAAACTACTATCCTTGTTTATGCTAATAATTCAATTATATTTCTTCCCTTTTCTTTTAAAAGGAAGTGATACAACTGTTATTCAAACACTCACATTTGATGACATCACAAAAAGACGAGGAATTTGGAATTTTCCCGATAATCCTGAAGATTTCCGAAAGATACTTATGCTCTATACTCTGAAATGTGATCCCCGAACAACACAGGACAGGTTTAATTGCGGCGAATGGGATTATTTAACTTATAACCTGATTCATAAAAAAACAGGATTAAAAGATTCATCACAATTGGAATACTATCTTTACAGGGTGGGTAATTCATCTCCAGATACAATCAACTACACTACAAAGCAAATTTCAAGAACATACCAAAGAAATTATTTCAAACGTGATATTAAAGGTATTATAAGTCAGGAAGAATATAAAATCGGTAATAATGACAAAATAATCCAAAGTAATGCTAAAAAATTCAGACTCCAATGGTCACTAACAGCAAAAGAATTGAAAAATTTTGGTTTATCCAGAGGAGAAATTAATCGCCTTAAATTTTATTTCCAAAAACCAATTTTTAATATTAAAAATTTTAGAATTAAAATTTCTGGTGGTTCTCTCGATGATAAATTCAATAATAATCTTGAAACTTACTTCCTGTATAATTTTGATAAAATTGACAGTGGTTGGGTTACTTTTAATTTGTTAAACCCGTATTCTTGGAATGGTCTCTCGGGAATTATATTCGAGATGAGTTTTGAATCGAGTGACAATAATAATATTGAGATATTACTTGGAGCATTTGAACGAGAAAGCTCAAACATTACTACCACATCCGATAAATACTTAAATTTTGACGGATTAAATGATTGGGTTCAAGTTGATGATATTGGACTTAATAAATTATCCAAATTTACTATTGAATCATTTATTAGTGCTGTCGAGTTCAAAGCTTTGGCAAATATTTTTAATTATGGCGATAAAATCATTATTCGAATGGGCAGGAATTCAGGTGAGTTGTATTTCTATGTTAATAATCCCGATGAGAGCTATGGGATAGCATATAATGCTGTCAGTTTTGGGGAATGGGTGCATATCGCAATGGTTTTTGATGGTTCTCAGTCAGAGAATAAAGACAAATTAAAAGTATTCATCAATGGTAAACAAATCACTCTGAGTTTTAACGGGAAAATTCCTTCAATAACAGCTTCCGAACAGGAAATATTTTCAATAGGTCATTATAGTTACAGAGGAGGGATAGATGAAATAAGAGTATGGAATGACGCCCTGACGGATGTACAAATTTCGGAGTGGTTCAATCGGGATCTGACATCTTCTCATCCAAAATATGCTAATATATTGGCTTATTATCCAGTTAACGAAAGCAGTGGTACTGAATTGCCTGATAAGAGCGGCTCAAATAAAAATGGAACACTGCTTGGCTGTCCAGAGTGGTCTGTTGTTTCAGCAGATTTGATGTATAAAGATAAGTTAAAAATAAACCTGACACCTTCTTTTGTTATAATCAGAGGTGAATATGAATCTAAGATTGACTCATCATTGATAGTAACTGAAAAGGTTCCTAATCCTCCGGCTTCAATTCAAAAATATAAAATCGAAAACTATAAGCCGGTAATTTCCGAAATTCTTTACGTCTGGAATGATAAATATGAATACATTTTTAATCAAGATAATGTACCAATTAGTGTAACGGCAGTAACATTAGATAAGCAGATAATTAACAGTAAGTTGAAATACTACAGCAAACCCTTTGATATATATGATGATTTTGAAATTGGTAGGTTCATCACTCCTTATGGTATTGGACTTGATCTTGGTCCCGATGGGTTTTCGTGGCTATATGACGTAACGGACTATGCTTATTTACTGAAAGGTGATGTGGAATTCTCGGCTGGAAACCAACAGGAATTAATTGATGTTAAGTTTTTATTTATTCATGGAATTCCACCAAGGAAAGTACTGAAACATGACAGAATATGGGGTAAAATGGCAGACTATCTATATAAGGATATTTCTGATGATAAAAAACTATCAGAGACAAAAATTGATATTCACGAAAAAGCTAAATCTTTCAAGATAAAGACAAGAATAACCGGCCACGGACACCAGAGTAATGATGGGAAGTATCCTCACTGCTGCGAATGGAAGGACAACACTCATTATCTATATTTGAACGGAAATGATTTTGCGGAATGGCATATCTTTCAATATAATGACTGTGCTCTTAATCCTGTTTTCCCGCAAGGCGGGACATGGCCTGGTGCCCGTGAGGGCTGGTGCCCCGGTGATGTTGTCAAAGATTATGAATTCGATGCAACAAATGCAATAAAAGGCAACTATGTTCTGATTGATTATGATATTACAAAAGTCCCTACAAACAATCAAGGGATGGGTAATGGTAATTATGTTATGAATTTTGACTTTTTCCACTATTCTGAACCAAGTTTCAGTACCGACCTCGAAATTTATGATGTTATTATGCCAAGCGACTGGGAATACTATTCAAGGAAGAATCCTATTTGCTCCAATCCGATAATTGTTGTTCGAAATAATGGCAATAATAATGTCAATAATTTTAAAATTAAATATAGAGTGATTGGAGGTCTGGAATTAGAAACGGCTTTTAACAATACAATTGAGCCCAACCAGAAGAAGGAAATTGAACTTGAAATAAATAATAATACATTCTGGTTGGGAGATGGGACAAACAGGTTCGAAGCTCTAATTACTGAGGTCAACGGTAAGAAAGATGATTACGAAGAAAATGATAAGTTTATTAGTACATTCAATATGCCGGATTTATATAAAAACAAGTTTGTTATATGGTATAAATCAAACAATAGACCTCAGGATTATACCTATACGATAAGAGACAGAAAAAATAATATTGTATTTTCAAAAAATAATGTTTCACCTAATGTAACTTACACTGACACAATTGATTTACCTGCTGGGTGTTATAAATTTGAATTTGTTGACAACTATAACTTAGGACTGTCCTATTGGGCATATCCGGATCAGGGAAGTGGAGCAATTCAAATCAGAGATGTTAACGGAAGCGTCCTAAAAGCCTTCAATCCTGATTTTGGCAGAAGTATTTATTATGAATTCAGCACTGGAGATATTAGTTTTGTAAAAGATCTCCAATCCGAAAATCTTGTTTATATCTATCCCAATCCTGCTAATGAAAAGGTTATTATCGAATCAGAATTCGACTTTGGATTAAGTGAAATAATCATTAGTGACCTGAACGGAAAAATTATTGACTCAAAATTTTTATCATTCGGAGAAAGCGAAAGAATTCAGCTGGATGTAAGTAATTATTTTGCAGGGACTTATCTGATTAATTTTAAAAATAACAAGTATAATATCACCAAAAAATTTATTAAAGATTGATAGTAGGACATAAGTATTACCCAAATCACTATGTGATTTATATTTGAGTTATTGATAGCTAATGGAAACAAACAAGATAAAAAAAATCACGTAGTGATTAAATATTGGTAACAATATCACTCCAGCAACCATTCTTATCGCATAGCGATTAAATTATTAAGTCCTTTTGAAGATACTGATAATATAATCACTACGTGATAAAAGAAAGAATCTTCAATTTTATGTTACCATAATTAAATCACTATGTGATTTATATTTGAGTTATTGATAGCTAATGGAAACAAACAAGATAAAAAAAATCACGTAGTGATTAAATATTGGTAACAATATCACTCCAGCAACCATTCTTATCGCATAGCGATTAAATTATCAAAACTATTTGAAGATACTGATAATATAATCACTACGTGATAAATGAGGAAAACCACTATTTCAAAACAACAAAAGGAATATTGAATGTTTTAATCTCATTAACAAAATTCAGAAAATATACTCCACTTTCCAAGTTATTAACTGGCAGATAAATTAAATCCGAAGCTCCCGGATTTGGATTAATGAATTTCTTAATCAGACTTCCGTTGGAAGTATAAATCAAAAACTGACTTCTTTCATTCTGATATTCAACAGGAACCCTGAGATACAAAATATCTGAGACAGGATTATTAAGAAGCCTTATCGAATTAAGTTCTTCCGAAATAACAGAGGTTGGGAACTGTTGGCAATATACCTCACCGGTTTCTCCATTAACCAGACAAGAAAGTCTGCCACCTGAAGAGTTAAAAATAATACCCCAGATAGCTTTATTCATTAATTCAGCTGGTTCGGGCAAGGGGTTAATACTTATATATGCCAGCATTAGCTTATAATCTTTGTTATTGGTTGAGAAGTCCTGAAAGGTCGAATTATCTCTTATCTTCTGAGCCATGATATCGCTATCAAACCATGTGGCATTATTCAAAGTTGTATCCATACGAAAAGGGAATAGATTACCGGGGTTTGAAATCGGTATTGGTAAGGGTATATAGGTATTAAGAATCTTTGTTACGGCAAAAAGTTTAAGCGAATCCACATCAACAGCCGAACGATAAAGGTAAAGCCAAGCATTGGCTGTTCCTTTGGCCATATCAAAGGATATTGTTACTGGAAGTCCTTCGAGTTGCTCTGATGAAGTGGCAATTAGAACAAGTTCAGGTGATTTCAAACCTCCATCAGCTGCAGATTTCGTTGAAGCCGCAATACCATCTTTTGCTTTGAATTGCTGCTGAGCAGAAGATGTTGAAATGATAATTGCCAAAAATATCAGTAAAAAAATATTCTTCATTATAACCTCAATAATTATAATTAAATTAACTTTCTTTGTTTCCATTTACTTGAATTTTTATTAAGTGATTGAATTCTTGATGGTGATCTGACCTTGCGGTGGGCGTATGCTGCGATAACAGCTATTAATTCTTCAGTTTCTTTCCTAACTTTTGCAAAATCCTCAAAATCAAACACATTTTCGAGAAAACCTGTATCAAAATTACCAGCTCTGAAAGCAGGATGATTAATAACTGCGATTAAAAACGGAATGACGGTCTTAATACCAAAGATTTTATAATTCTTTAGAGCCTGAACCATTCTGTCAAGAGCCTCCTCACGATTTTTACCCAAAGTAATTAGTTTAGCAACCATTGGATCGAAATGCATCGAAACGACCGAGCCTTGTTCTACTCCTGAGTCAGTTCTGACACCTTTACCGCCGGGTTCTCGTAAGTAAGTAATTTTACCTGTTGAAGGCATAAAATTATTGAATGGGTCTTCTGCATTTATTCTGCACTCAATTGAATGCCCGATCCATTTTATGTCTTGCTGTGATAGATTCAATTTTTCGCCAGAAGCAATTTTCAATTGTTCCTTTACAAGGTCGGCACGGGTAACTCTCTCAGTAACAGGGTGTTCCACCTGAAGTCTGGTGTTCATTTCAAGGAAATAGAAATTTTTATTTTTATCAAAAAGGAACTCGATTGTTCCCGCATTGACATAGTTACATGCTTTTGCCGCATTGATAGCAACCTGTCCCATCTTTTCTCTTAATTCATCATCAAGCACTGTTGAAGGGCATTCTTCAATTAATTTCTGATGACGCCTTTGGATGGAACAGTCCCTTTCGCCAAAATGGAGATAATTCCCATGTTCATCCGCAAGGACTTGTATCTCGATATGTTTTGGATTTTCAATTAACTTTTCGATATAAATAGAGTCATCGCCGAAGGACTTCAAGGCTTCACGCCTCGCAGACTCAAAATTTTCAATTAATTCATCGGGATTAAAAACCTTTCTCATACCTTTACCACCGCCTCCCGCAGCAGCTTTTAACAAGACGGGGTATCCAATATCTGCAGCTGTTCGATGCAATTGGTCATAATCGTTAATTTTTTCTTTTGTTCCGGGAACAATGGGAACGCCCGCATTAAACATAATCTCACGTGCTTTGGTTTTGCTTCCCATCATTTCAATAGATTTCGGATAAGGACCGATAAATTTAATATTAGCATCGAGACATGCCTGAGAGAAAGCCTCTCGCTCAGAAAGAAAGCCATATCCGGGGTGGATTGCTTCGGAATGGCTTCTTTTTGCAACGTCAATAATTTGTTGAATATCCAGATAGGCTGACTTTGGTGTTTCGGAAAATAATTCATAGGCATAGTCAGCATAATGGACAAAAGGGGCTTCCTTGTCAACTTTGTGATAGATTGCAACAGATTCAACGCCTAATTCTCTTGCGGCTCTGATAACTCTTATGGCAATCTCACCTCTGTTTGCAATTAAAATTCTTTTGAACATATAAATCAAATATAAGCTATTTTGAAAAAAATAACTTAAAAATTTTTTTTTAAATGAAAAAGAATATTTTTTATTTAATTCAAACGATCCTGATGTTTTTGTGGGATTATAAACTTGAAATTACTACCTTTGCCATACTCACTTTCAACCCAGATTCTTCCTCCGTGACGTTCAATGAATTCCCGGCAAATCATAAGACCCAAGCCAGTTCCTTTTTCGTGATTAGTTCCTAAAGTTGTAAAATGTGTTTCGTATTTGAAAAGCTTATTAACATCTTTTGGTGAAATACCAATACCATTGTCTTTTATTGAAAATTGAGTGAAGTCTCCTTGATTAATTGCATTTATTTCTATGAAGCCACCATTGTTAGTAAATTTAATAGCGTTAGTAATAAGATTTCTCATTGTTGTGGTGATCATATTTCTATCAGCGTAAATCATCAAATCTGGACTGATTTTATTCGAAATTGTAATTGATTTATTTTCGGTAAAGATATCAAGGGCTTTCAGAACATTATCAACAATTGATCTTGCTGAAATGAATTCCGCATTGAACTCAGTTTTACCTGATTCGGACAAAGCCCAGTTAAGTAAATTTTCCAGAAGATCTCTTAAGTTCGTAGAAGAAATTTTTAATTTTTTAAGATGCTGTCTGATTTTTTCGATATCGAATTTATCGGTATAGAGAGAAATAAAATCAGTGCTGGTCATCATAACAGTCAGAGTATTTCTCAAATCATGAGCTATGATATAAAGGAACTTATCTTTTGTTATATTAGCATCGAGAAGTCTTTTTTCGGATTCCACAAGCTTGAGATTTGCTATTTCGAGTTCTCTATTTTTGAGTTCAAGCATGACATTAGTTTTCTTCTTGTTAAGATATAGCTTGTACATAGCAAAAGTCGAAATCAGGATTAAGCCGGAGATAAAGAACCAAAAAGTTCTGAATTTGGTTTCGTTTTCAATCTGGATTGCCTTGGCTTCGTTTTCACTTCGAAGCAATTCATTTTCTCTGATTTTTTTCTCAGTGTCATATTTGACTTGCATTTCTGTGATTCTTTTGTTTGTCTCCTCATTGATCAGAGAGTCTTTAAGGCTAACATATTTTTGATAATATTCATCAGAAAGTTTTTGCTTTCCAATTGAAGTGTAAAAGATGGCAAAACTGTAGTAATTTGCGGCTATTAAATCTCTAAAACCTTTCTCGTTGCTATAGTTAAGACTTCTGTTCAAGTGCTGAAATGCTTTATCATATTTACCGAGCTTGGTATAAATACTGCCAATATTCATAATTGAAATAGCAATGTCTCTTGTGCTACCTGACTTTTCGTGCATATCTAAAGATTTTTGATAAAAGTCAAGTGCTTTTGAATATTGACCCAATGCGTCGTAGCAGTTGCCAATATTATTATAAGCCTTGGCTATCAGATCTTCATCATTTATTTTGGTAGCAATATTTAAGCTTTTTTCGTAATACTTAATAGCAAGATTGAAGTCATTCCTTGATTTAAAAATGGTTCCAATATTATTGCAGATCCTTGCGGTTGCTCTTTTGTCTCCAACGTCTTCTTTGATTTTTAATGTTTTATTATAATACTCTAATGATTTATCAAAATTTTTTAAATAGCTGTAGGTTATTCCAATGCTGTTATAAGTATTGCTGAGGGATTCTTTATCGCCTATCAATTCCTTAATTTCAAGTGATTTAAGGAAATTCGTCAAAGCATTCTGATATTCGTTTTTGCTTAGGTAAAGATTGCCAAGATTATGATAAATACCTGCTATTCCAGTTTTATCACCCAATAATTCTCTTATGGTGAGAGATTTCTGAAAGTATTCAATTGAGTTTTCAATAAGTCCTAAATTTCTATAAGTAACACCTATATTATTGAAGATATCAGACAATTCAACTTTGTCTCCAAGTTGTTCAATCAATTTTTGAGCCATTATCAGGTAGTTTAAGGCTTTATAATAATTGCCAAGCTCGTAGAAACCATTTGCTGCTATTTTTGTGAAGTGAAATTCTGCATTCTTGTCTTCGAGGTATTTAGCAAGTTCAATTCCATCTATAGCATATTTGATACTTTTTTCCGGTGCAATAATCAAATTTGCATCTGCCAGTTTTTGCAAAATTGAAATTTTATCTTTGCCATCAACATAATTTAGCTTGAACTCAAGGCTTTCGAGGCTTGTTTGGGAAAAGAGATTGCCCAAAGCAGTGAACCAAAAAATTATTATTAGATTTATTTTAATATTTTGTTTCAATTTAACTACCTTAAATTGTAGATAATAATTTTAAAAATTAGCAAATTATTTTAAAAAAAAAAAATATAAGTAATTTTTTTTTCATATTATTGTAATCAAAAATAATACCTAAAAATTAGATGAAATTTGCTAATTAGAACATCTATTTACTATTTTTTTGCTAATAATTCTAAAAATATAATTATATTTGAAATCTTGTTTTTAATAATTTTTATATTACTTAATTTGTCCTTTTAGGGCTATTGCATTAATAATTTTAGGTGCCATATGAATAACGAACAAATTATTGCTGAAAATGAAATGACTCATCAGCTTGACCTCGAAAATCAGGCTAAGAATAATGTTGTGGATTCTTCTGTTGCAATTGAATCTTCGGAAGTTGTTGGTGTTGAAACACAAACAAATGAAAAAGAAGACAAATCCATCACAGAGAATCATTCAACAGTTCAAGACGAAGTTACTTCAGCAAGTGCTTTAGAGACAGTCGAAAGTGTCGAATCAGAAGAAAAAACCAATGAGATTATCATTGAAGAACTGCTTGAAGAAGTTAAAATTGATAATCAGGAAAATAATTCAACCGAAGCAGTTGCAATGGAAACTTCACCGGTAATTGAAGAATTAAAACCGGCTGAAGAAACATCTCAGATTGCCCAACCAGTCGAAGTTAAAGAACCAACTATCGAATCAAAAGTTGAGCCATCAGAAGAAGAATCCAAGACAACAACAGTTGAATCAATTGAACCCAACAAGACAAAAAGAATTTTGAAAGAAAGATACAATGAACTTTTTAATAAATTAGCTGAGTTTAAAGAAAAAAATGAATCTTTTGATGTTTATGTGAAAGCCAGAGTCAAAGGGGGTTTACGTGTCTTTTATGAAGATGTTCCCCTCTTTTTGCCTGTCTCTCACTTTTCACTAAGGAAATCACCCTCAGAGCAGGAATTGAAAGCTACCGAAGGAACGACCCTTAGAGTCCACGTTCACGAACTTCAGGAATATGAAGAAGGAAGAAAAACAGCAATTGTTACAAGAAGGCAAGTTTTGATAGAAGAGTTATGGGACAAGTTGCAGGTTGGTGATATAGTTGAAGGACGGGTATCCTCCATAGCTTCATTTGGAGTATTTCTCGATTTAGGTGGTATAGAAGGATTAATACACGTATCAAGATTATCTCAGTTTCATATCGAACATCCAAATCAGCATTTTAACAAGGGTGATCTTGTGAAAGCAGTTGTTGTAGAACTTGATAAGGAAAGAAATCGTATTGCTTTATCAAGAAAAGAACTTGAGGAATCTCCATGGAAGAACGTAGAAGAGGCTTTTCCAGTACAATCACGTCATAAAGGAAAGATAAGAAAGCTGACAGAGTTCGGAGCTTATGTTGAACTAAAACCCGGCATTGACGGACTGCTCCGAACACCAGAAATTTCGTGGACAAAAAGAATTAAAAAACCTTCGGATGTTTTTAAAGTTGGTCAGGAAATTGATGTTGAAGTGATATCGGTATCCGAGGAGAAAAGATCAATATCATTAAGTTATAAAAATACTATTCCTAATCCTTGGAATTCTCTTGTGGATAGGTTCCCGGTAGGTACAACTTTTATGGGAACTGTTTCTCAGGTACTGCCGCAAGGTATGATAGTCTCAGTTTCTGACGATGTTGATGGATTTATGCCAAGGAGTAAAATGCGTTCCTTACTAAAAGGCAACAAGATACCATATCATTCCGGCGATCAGCTCGAAGTTGTTATTGCTGATTTAATCCCCGAGCAAGAGTCTTTGATTCTAAGTCCAAAAATTGATGAAAATGCATCATTATCAAGCTCAGACTCTGATGATTCCAAAGGTAGAAGAACAAATCAACAATCATATAGCGGTGATAATAAAGCAAACAAACAAGTTCCCAATCAAAGTGCTGTAACTTTGGTTGATTTGCTTTCTGATTCAGATAAGAAATCTTTATTAAATCTTTGATTAAAAACGATTCCAAAAAGGGTTGAGTATATTATTTCTCAGCCCTGATTTTTTATAAGAATATTCATTTTATAAATTTTTAGGAGTAAAAAGATGAAAAATTTATTAGTTAATTTTTTATTTATTGCTTTTTTCTCACTTATTATAATCAATTGTTCACATTCTAACGAAAAAGGAAAAGAAAATATGAATATCAATCAAGATAATACCACTCAACAGGAAAAAAAATTTACAACAAATCCTCATTATATAATTTCCGTAAAACTTAAAGAAGCTAATCAGGAATTGGGTGAGATTGAATTAGAGCTGTTTCCGGATGTAGCTCCCAAGCATGTAAGAAATTTTGACAGTCTTGTATCAATTAAATTTTTTGACGGATGTGCTTTCCATAGAGTAATTCCGGGTTTTATGATTCAGGGGGGCGATCCAAATTCAAAAGATAAACCAAAAAGTACTTGGGGATTTGGAGATCCTTCTCAAACAAGAGTTCCCGCTGAATTCAACAATATCAAACACGAAAGGGGTATTCTTTCCGCAGCCCGTTCGAACGATCCGAACAGTGCCACTTCCCAGTTCTTTATTATGGTTGCCTCAGCACCTCATCTTGATGGACAGTACACTGCTTATGGCAAGGTTGTAAGCGGTATGGATGTTGTTGACAAAATTGTGAATCAACCGCGTGATGGCAGGGATAATCCATTGGATAAAGTTGAAATGACTATTAGAAAAAAATAAGCTAATTATGTTTAACCTTTACTTTTGAACTGATTTTCTGTTTTCCAATAGATAAAATAAAGGCAAGATTAAATAATATTAATAATACCAGGATAAAAACTTTCATCCAGAACTTTTTTTTTATGGTGATGGGTGTAGTTGCAGCTGGTTTTGGGTTAAAAGGATTTTTACTTCCTAACTCATTCCTTGATGGCGGGGTAACTGGAATGTCCTTGATTTTAGCATCGGTTACTGATATCCACTTTTCGATTCTTCTGGTAATTATTAATCTTCCTTTTATGATTATTGGATTTAATACTATCAGCAAACAATTTGCAATAAAAAGTATAATTTCTGTAATCTTGCTTGCCATTGCAGTGATAGTTATTCCATTCCCAAAAGTTACTGATGATAGCATACTTATTTCTGTTTTCGGAGGTTTTTTTCTTGGACTGGGAATTGGACTATCAATCAGAGGTGGATCTGTCCTTGACGGCACTGAAATTATGGCTGTATTCATCAGCAGAAAAACCACTCTGTCCATTGGTGATGTTATATTAATATTTAATATCATAATATTTTCAATAGCAACATACGTTTTTAATATTGAAATAGCTCTTTATGCCATGCTGACTTATCTTTCTGCTTCAAAAACAGTTGATTTTGTCGTTGATGGAATTGAGGAATATATTGGAGTTACAATCATTTCCGAAAAAAACGAGGATATAAGATTGTCAATCATAGAAAATCTGGGAATGGGTTGCACAATTTATGAGGGAAAACGTGGTTTCAGCCCAAGAGGGCAACCGCTACAAGATACAAAAATAGTATATACCTTGGTTACACGATTGGAAATGACAAAATTAATGACCGAAATTGAAAAAATTGATCCCTCCGCCTTTGTTGTAATGCACAGCATCAAAGATGCCAAAGGCGGAATGATCAAAAAACGCCCCTATCACAATGTTTGACTATCTGGTTATTATCAATTTTTTTGTATTGCTTATTAAACCATCAACTTCCAGATGATAGAAATAAACTCCCTGAGAAAGTTTTAAATGTTCAATATTCAGACTGCCCTGCGCCTGATTGAGTTGCTGATTGAATATTTCAATCCCTTTGGTATCAAAAAATCTGATTCTTGCCTCAGAAAAATTGTTATTAATATTATAATTTATCAAAGCTGATCTCGAAGCAGGATTTGGATTTGGCTCTGATAAAGAAAAAGTAATGTCTGATATTGTCTTTTCTACTCCAGTCGTCCCGACTAAAAAAGTTATTGTAAATGATATACTATCATCAGGTTTGTCCATATTGAAAAAAGTGAATCTTGCTTTTGATTCACCGGAAATTCCATCAGCAAAAATATCAGCGTGGAAATTTTCACCGGAAGTGCCCAATGGCATAAGAGTAAGATATCCTTCTGAAATCATGTCATAGTCAACAGGTGGATAGCAGATGTCCCAGCAGAAAACAATTGTGTGCCCGTTTGTAAGACTTAAAATTTCGAGCTTGGATTTAACATTAATAACGTTAGCAGTAACATTCTTTATTTCAGCCTTAGCTCTTATTTCATCGTTTAAACCTCCACTGACTATTTCATCTTTGAAGACAAATTCAAAACTTGAAGCTTGAATTTGAATTTTGGAACAAATTATTAAAAATAAGACCAATAAAGTCAAATTATATATTTTTATCATCATCGTACCTCATTTAATTAACAATAAAATTTGTAAATTCATTTCTTACATAATGACAAATATGCAAAAAAAAAGTTACAATTTTATTTTTTTCGGGATTTCAATATGAATAAAGTGAATTTATTTATCTGTCTTATAGTTCTAACAATAATTTCTTATAATATATCTTTTTCTCAGGAAACAAGAACAATTCCCTCGGTTAAGGTAAAAAATTTAAAGGGTGAAATAATAGACACAAAAAGTTTTTCGAACGACGGAAAGCCCTTTGTTATATGCTTTTGGGCAACATGGTGCAGCCCTTGTATAATCGAACAAAATACTTTTAACGAAGTCTATGATAAGTGGCAGGAAGAAACTGGTGTAAAAATTATATCAATCTCTATTGATGATACCCGCAGTAGCAAAAAAGTCGCTCCATTTGTAAAAGGGCGAAAATGGAAATTTGAATTTTATCTTGACGAAAATAGTAACTTCAAGCGCGCTATGAATGCGGGACATCCCCCTCATTCCTTTCTGGTTAATGCTAATGGTGAAATTGTTTGGGAGCATAGTGGGTTTGCCCCAGGCGATGAAGAAGAACTATATGCTGAAATAAAAAAATTAATTAATAATAACACAGAAGAATCAAGGTAACTTTTATTTAAAATGCTCGTATTTAAAAACGTAAAAAAAAAAGAAATATCACATTTATGACAAAAAAATTAAATATTACTATATTCAGTATATTAGTTACTTTATTTCAGCTTAATATAACTTATTCTCAATATCAAGACAAACCAAAGGAAGAGCAGTTAATAAATATCAAAGAAATTCCATTAAGTGGCTTTTTTGGAATATCGGCAACGAATTCTGTACCGCAGAATCAATTTCAGGACTATCTGCAAAAAAGCGGTTTCGGGCTTTCCCTTTTCGGAGGATATTATGCAGATCCTATTCCTTTTGCAGCAGGTTTTGATGCAGATTTAATTTTTTTTGGTGGTGAAACAAAAAGATTTAAATACCAAAGACCCGGAGGCTGGGGACTGGGAGAAGACACTGTTACAACAAATAGTTTGATAGTTCCTTTGAGCATATTTGTTAGGATAAAACCGATTTTTTTTAATACTGTTATTCCTTATCTTGAAGGATTTGCCGGATATACCATATTTAATGTTTCAGCTGATTATAAACCATATTGGGGAAAAGCAGATTCGAAGAATAAAACCAGTTTTGCGTTTCATTACGGTGCTTCGGCTGGCTTGATGATAGAATTGGTTGATTTTATTGAACTGCCTTCTTCCCACAGAACAATGTGTTTGGATATCAGAATGAAATACCTCAAGGGTAACGAAGCTGATTACGCTACTGCAAAGATTATGGATGATACTTCGGTTGAATTTAATGAATTTCGCTCCAGAACTGATATGGTACTACTTTTATTAGGAATTACTTTTAGATTCTAATATAAATTTATGAGGTTTTAAAATGAAAAAGTTTGCTTTTATTATCATCACAATAGTATTACTTTTAATGCTTGATAGCTGCCAGTCATCACGGGAATCATCGAGAAATTCAGGTTATACACAGGAAAAAGAACTGACAGTCGGCTTGGTTCAAAAAGAGATAAAAAAAGGAATGTCAGGTGCGGAAGTTGCAGAGGTTCTTGGATCGCCAAATATCGTTACTAAAGATGAAAATGGTAGCGAAACATGGGTTTACGACAAAATTGCAACAGAAGTAAATTATTCCGAAAATCAAAGCTCAATTTTCATCTTCATCGGTGGTGTTTCTGATAGAACAGGCAGCAAAACTGTTACCCAAAAAACTCTGACAGTGGTAATTAAATTCGACGAGAGAAGCAAAGTTTCAAGTTTCTCCTATCATGCCTCAAAGTTTTAGTTCTTGATACTATAGAAAAGGGTGTTTAAATGAAATATTTAATTTTTATATTTATAATATTATTTTCCTTAACTGGTTGCACAATTGTAAGCACTCCAAAAAAAACCGAAGGAGAACAAACTCAACTGCAGGTGAGACAATTTCAAACCAGAGAGTTTGATACAAACGATATCAAGCTTGTAATGAAAGCTCTTGTCAATGTTCTTCAGGATGATGATTTCATCATCAAAAATGCAGTGGTTGACCTTGGATTGATTTCTGCTTCAAAAGAAATTGATCTTACTGCCAGCCGAACATCGAAATCTGATTTCTGGGAAGAATTTTTTAAGGCTATATTCATTGATTCAAAGTCCCGTCGAAGCGACCCAACAATTTATAATAAATTAAAAATTGTCGAAGCAACAATCAACGTATCGGAATATGGCAGAAGAACAAAAGTTAGAGCTAATTTTCAGGCAAAAATTCTTGATAATAGAGGAAATCCCGTGGAAGTCTTCACTGTTGACGACGAAAAATTTTATCGTGATTTTTTTGCCAAGGTTGACAAAGGTATATTTCTTCAAAAACAAGGTTTATAATAATCATTCAAGGAGTAAAAAAAATGGCTTATTATTTTAATAAAATTATTGAATCTTCATTCGAAGAAGCTATAACAAAAGTAACCGATGCTCTTAAATCTCAGGGCTTTGGGGTTTTGACTGAAATTGATGTAAAATCTACTATGAAGCAAAAGCTTGATGTTGACTTCAGGAACTACCGTATTTTGGGAGCATGCAATCCTCCATTTGCTTACAAAGCTCTGTCCGTTGAAGATAAAATTGGGACAATGCTCCCTTGCAATGTTATTGTTCAGGAACTTAGTGATGGAAAAATTGAGATTGCAGCTATTGATCCGATTGCTTCGATGTCCGCCGTTCAAAATCCAGCACTGAGCGATATTGCATTCGAGGTTCAGGACAGGTTAAGAAAAGTTATTGAAAGCCTGTGATTTAATTCAATTTTTTTCCGATTTGTCCTTGATTAAAATCAATTTTTTTGGCTGTGTTTGGTTTTAAAACAAAATTTAACTAAACACAGTTTTTTTTATTTTTATCAATCAAAATCTTATAAAATTTTAGCTTGCCATGACATATTGCAACCTGAACGTTTAAACATAGCAGAGACGCTACAATAAGTTGATTCTGAAAGCTCAATAGATCTCTCAAGGTCTTTTAATTCAGCATCAGGACTTTTTAGTTCAAAACTTAGATGAACATCGGTAAATACTTTTGGATGATTTTCAGCTCTTTTTCCTTCGATTAAGAGGGTGATACCTTCAACAGTTTTTCTTTTTTTTCTGAGAATACTGACAACATCCATAAGGGTGCAGGCGCCAAGTGCTTGAAGCAAAACTTCCATCGGGGTGGCGGCAGAGTCATCTCCTCCAACTTTGTCGGTTGTATCGAAATATGTTAGGTGATTTCGGCTGTCTTTTCCTATAAATCGCATATTTTTATCAAGTTCAAGAGAAACTTTCATTTTTCCTCCGTTTTTTATAAATATTTTTTTTAAAAATAAAATTTAATTAATTTTCAATAAAACCAATGACGAATTTGTTTAAATTTTTTGGAGAAATTATGAATGAGTTTTCTAATACCGCTGTGAGTTACGATAGTAACGATCCAAGATTTATTGAAATGGTAAAAAAAATGGCAGGGGATATGAAGTTCAATGGAATTTTTAGTATAATTTACGGGGCATTAACCTGTTTATCAATAGTTGGTGCGATAATTGGAGTTCCACTAATCTTTGCAGGACTTAGATTGAACGAGGCTTCTGATTTATTCAAATCATATATTAATTCCGGTGATTTTCTTTCGCTCTCCAATGCATTGGAGCGACAGGGGCGATATTTCTTTATTAATAAGGTTCTCATAATTATTGCTTTAGTGCTTTTGGCACTATATATTGTGCTAATAATTGTGTTAATATCTTCGGGTTTGTTCCTTGGAAGAGGGGGATTTGATTTCTAATATGGAAAAAGAGAAAGCAATTGTCGGTATAGTAATGGGAAGCGACTCAGATTTGCCTACAATGAAGCAGGCAGCTGACGTTTGCAATGAGTTTGGAGTGGCTTACGAAATGAAGGTTGTTTCTGCCCATAGAACACCCCTTGATATGATTGAATATGGTCAGACAGCCCATCAAAGAGGTTTAAAAGTCATAATTGCAGGAGCTGGAGGCTCTGCCCATCTACCGGGAATGATAGCGGCAAATACGCCTTTGCCTGTCATAGGAGTGCCTATTCAATCAAAAGCTCTGAATGGTCTCGATTCTCTTCTTTCAATTGTTCAGATGCCACCGGGAGTTCCGGTTGCAACAGTAGCTATTGGTGCCGGAAAAAACGCTGGTCTTCTTGCTATAGAAATACTATCTTTATCCAACGAAAATTTATTGAAAAAAATGATAGAGTATAAAGCAAAAATGGCTGAAGATTCCCGGGCAAAGAATAATAATCCCGAGTTCAAGTTCTAATGAAAAATATTTAGTGACTGTCGAAAAAGACATATTTTGGGTATAAATGGTCAGGCGAGAACGCCTGACCTACTTTATAATTCGGGGATTTAGTAGAACAAACATCCTTGTTTGTTCCAAAGATAATGACATTTGAAACAGTCTCTTTATTTAATTACAATTATTTATTATAAATAAACTTTTTGAGAATAGTATTTTCTGGGGTTGAAAGTCTGATAAAATAAACCCCATCTGAGATTGTTGCTCCTGCATCATTTCTTCCATCCCAGTTGTTTGTGTGTCTTCCTTCAGATTTTTCTATGCTTTCGATTAGTTTGACAGAATAACCATTAAGGTCAACAATTTCTAATCTGACATAATTATTTTTAGCAAGATTATAAGAAATGTTAATTTCTGAGAAATTCAAATTCTGTGTAATATTGATTTCATAGGGATCATTCATTGCATAAATGGCGTCGAAAATGCCGTTAAGATTAGGTTTGCTTGCGGGGTCCCCCGGATTGGTAACAAGGTCAGGATTTCCGGGTGCAGGACTACCAATTTTCCATTCGCCATTAGGGTCCTGCAATTCTTGGCCATTTGTGAATCCATCACCATCAGAATCAAGCTTAGCAAGTTCGGGACCCCATTGAACATTCCCATTAACAAGGAATTTAGTTCCAACTTCCTTGCCAAAAGGATTTCTGGCATCACCACCATTTTGAGAATTATGGCAACTTATGCACCCAAGTTTAGAGCCATTTGGTAGTTGACCAACCCTGAATGCCTTTGCAAATGAATCATTCGATGAAACAAGGACTAATAAAAGCCCCACAAAAAAAACCGTATAATATTTCATAAAACCTCCACAAAATTAATGTTAAACAAAAAATTAATTTAATATAACATAATTTAGTAATTTGTTACACAAAATTTTATTTTCATTAAAAAAAATTAACTGAATATTTCAAAAGGGCAGATGTGTCTGATATGAGTTACTATAATAAAATCACTATGTGATTAAGGGCAGATGTGTCTGATACGATATACCAAAATAAAATCACTACGTGATAAAGGGCAGATGTGTCTGATATGAGTTACTATAATAAAATCACTATGTGATTAAGGGCAGATGTGTCTGATACGATATACCAAAATAAAATCACTACGTGATAAAGGGCAGATGTGTCTGATATGAGTTACTATAATAAAATCACTATGTGATTAAGGGCAGATGTGTCTGATATGAGTTACTATAATAAAATCACTACGTGATAAAGGGCAGATGTGTCTGATATGAGTTACTATAATAAAATCACTACGTGATAAAGGGCAGATGTGTCTGATATGAGTTACTATAATAAAATCACTATGTGATAAAGGGCAGATGTGTCTGATATGAGTTACTATAATAAAATCACTATGTGATAAAGGGCAGATGTGTCTGATATGAATTACCAAAATAAAATCACTACGTGATTTATACCTTAATTATATGGCGATGAATAAAAAACTTATCACGTAGTGATAAAATATTGGTAACAAAGGAACTACAAAACAACATATATCACGTAGTGATTAAATAACTAAAAATGAAAAAACCGAAGATACCGAAAAAATAAACACTACTTGATTTATACCTTAATTATATGGCGATGAATAAAAAACTTATCACGTAGTGATAAAATATTGGTAACAAAGGAACTACAAAACAACATATATCACGTAGTGATTAAATTACTAAAAATGAAAGAACCGAAATACCAAAATCATAAACATCTCTTGATTTATTTACCAAAAAAGAGGCTGTCTTTTTGAGACAGCCTCTTTTTTTGAATTACAAGCAATCGAAAATATCCAATTATTCTTCGCCAACAATAGGTGTTTTAATCAGAACCTGAACAGTTCTGTTATAAAATCTGCCTTCGGGAAGGTCGTTAGAGTATAGTGGTTCGTCTTCACCAACACCTCTACGATTAAGAATAGCAAACTTTCCACCGGTTTTTTTCATAATTCCTTCGTAAACTGTTCTTGACCTATTTTCGGATAGTTTTTGATTATGTTCATAAAGTCCAACAATATCAGTATGACCTATAACTTCAACAACGGAAGTAGGTTTCACTCTGTCATATACATAGTCATTCATTATTCTGTCATTTATTGGACCGGCAATAAATTTATCGAATGGGAACAGGATCAAGCTATAACGCTCGATAGTACTGTCATTTTGCTTCTGAACAAGTTTTTCGAGAGTAGAAACCTGCATAACAGGAATAGTGATTGGATCGGATTCGCATTCTCTGCCGGAACCGGTAGTAACAACGAGCTTAGCAACGTAAGGTTTGTCATCTTTGGGATAGCCACCATTAGGGTTAGTCCAATCCCAGATATATGTTTCTTTTGTTGTGCCAACGTCAGTTAATGTATTCCAATTCTTACCGTCTCTATTAACAACGATTCTACGTTTTGTAACCAAAGCATCTTCGATACCATTTTTCATTTTGAAGGTCATTTCTTCGGGTTGGGGGAATGTTTTCGGATCTTTATCGAAAACAGGTTTCATTATATTCCAATCATTTGATCTGATTTCGACACGACGGTTCTCGACGATACCGAGGGAGTCTTTCAAATTGGATATGACTTCAGGTTTATCTCTGAATGTTAGCTTCATCCTGCTTTCATCAATTTGCCAGACGTTTTTCAAATAGTTGAAAACATTGGTAGCTCTTTCTTTCGAAAGTCCCGGTCTTTTTTCCTCGGGGAGTGTGCCGTCATTGCAGCCAACAATTTCAATCTTTGCATCTGGGAATTTTGTTAATCTATAGCCATAAATATTCAAAATATGATAATACTTATCGAGTGTTCCACCAGCAATAGTTGTATCGGTGAAGCCAAGAGTTCTGTCTTTTGAGGGAAATAGTATATATCGTTTTGGAATTTCGGATGAACCAAGATCGAAAAATACATAGTTCAACAAAGGATATAAATCCCATGTCTGGAATTGCTCCATAACCAATCCTCTGAAATTAGCAAGTTTAGGATTGTTTGCCTTGTTTCTTGTAACGTAAGCGGCTTCGTCCATAGTAGCGGAAAGAACAGGTTTTTGCCCGAGCATCAAAGTGTCATAAATAATATCAGCAAAAACTTCTGTTTCCTCAACTTTTTTTGTAATTGATGGTTTATATACTCTTTGAATTTTACTAACTTTTCCGTATTTGGGGTTTTCTGCTGTTATTTCCAGATCAACAAATTTGTGATCAGCTTTGGGATCTCCATAATCAGTATTTGAAACAACCATCTGGAGTTCAACTCTGTCCATAGTAAGTTCCTCGGAGACAACCCTGTTGGTGATAGGATTTTTAACTGTAACCAGAGATGGAATGTTCTGACCAGAACATTCATCAATAACATAAATCTTAAGGTTTATGGCTCTGAAAAATGTTGGTACGAAAGCCATAAAAATATCAAGATCACCTTGATAGCCGGGCAAATCTTTTCTATTGGAAGAGAAATAAAGGATGTCGCCAGCTGCGGGCAAAGTGATGAAATACTCATCCTGCTTTGTGTTTATCGGCTCGAGCAAATTTACTGGTTTACCCCACTTTCCATCTTCAAATCTTGAATAGTAAAAATCTAAGCCACCGATTTTGTCAGGATATCCATTTGATGCAAAAAATAGCGTTGTGTTATCAGCTGCAATGAATGGTGAGGCTTCCTGTCCTTTGGTGTTTAATTCCTCAAGATTTGTTGCAGGCAGCCATTCATCTTTGTCAAAATCATAATCACTATACCAGATATCGAAATTCTCTTTCTTTCCTTCTCCGTTACTATTAGGTCCTTTTCGGGTAGAGACAAAATAAATTCTTGATTTATCGGGAGCAATTGATGGCTGAGAATCGAAAGCAGCCGAATTGACATTTGGACCAAGGTTAACCGGTCTGCCCCATTTGTCTCCTTCGATTGTTGACATATAAATATCGCAGTCTCCAAAACCATCTGGTTTGTTGCAAGCTGTAAAATAAAGTGATTGACGGTCAGCGGCGATTGAGGCTGCACCTTCGTTCAATCTTGTATTTACGCCTAAATCACCAAGCTGAGTTGTAGTGTCAATATTAAAAGGTTCAAAGAAAATGGTGTCCAGACGGTCGTTTTTCTTTGCAGCCCAAAAATCATGCGATGGGTCTCCTTTTTCGTTTAATTTACTTCCGGGTCTGTTCGACACATAATAAAGAGTTCTACCATCAGCACTGATTGTTGGTGCATAATCCAGACCTTTCCAGTTGACAACAGGACCAAGATTGATAATTCTTATCCTTTTTCTTTCGGTTAAAAGGATGTTGTCGTCATCTTGCATAACCGAAGTATTCATAGAGATATCTTCTATCGAAGCGGCATAGAGATAGAATTCCTCCTTATCGTTATTACTATTTTGCTCGTGTGATTTGAGAGCATAAGAAGATGAAATGAACAGAAAAAGTAAAAACAGAGTAGTAAAACATTTTTGCATAAGCTCTTACCCAGATAAATATAAAAATTAAAAATATTATATTTTTCAAAAAAAATTTTTCTATCAAAATGATAGAAATGTTAGATTAATAATAATCAAAAAAAAACGATTATTAATTTATCTTTCTCTCGAATTTTTAATTTAATTGAAAATCAAATAATTCACAAATATTTTGAATTTTTTTTCTAAAAAAAATTAAGAAATTGTTAAATATCTGTGTTTAGAATAGTATTGATTCCATTGAATTTTCAGATACTTAATTTTTTTGATGCTTCTTGCAAGAGCCATTCATCTAGTGTTTGGGCTTTCTTGTCTTTCTCTGATAGTATGGGATTATCAAATTTCCAATTTATGCCAATTTTTGGATCGTTCCAATTTATAGCACTTTCACCAGATTTATTCCATAGAGCTGTGCATTTATACTGCATTTCGCAGTAGTCAGATGTTGCAAGAAAACCATTTGCAAAGCCCGGTGGAACCCAGATAAGATGCTTGTTCTCAGCAGTCAAATCGAAGCCAACCCAGTGTCCTAATGTGGGTGAATTGTGCCTTATATCAATTTCTACAACAAAGGCACTGCCATAGGTAACTCTGATGAGTTTTCCCATGGGTGGATCAAATTGAAAGTGCATACCACGGATTACCCCTTTTGCTGAACCTGAATGATTATCCTGCAAAAAAAGAGTTGGCAATCCCCACTCTTCAAATTGATCGCTACGCCATGTTTCCATAAAAAAACCCCTTTCATCTTCGAAAATCTGGGGTTTAAATAATATTACACCATTCAAGTGTTCTGAAATCTTTATTAGTCCCAATTTATATCCTTTTTTTTATTTTTTTGATACCTTTTTGTTGCTTTTGATGAAAACTTTTAACAAATTCTCTATTTCTTTTGATGATCCAAACTCATCGCCAAGAACTTGTTTTGAGGATTCTTTAGTGAGTAATTCCTTGAGTCCTTCTTCTTCGCTTTTTGTGTACATTAAAGTGAACGCGTAAGCAATTAGAAGTGAAAATTCAAGACCGAGAGCAAACAAAACAAGCGATGGCTGAGTTGGGGGAATAAATTTTAATCCTCTCAGACCGATAATAATTATCAACACAGCCGCACCAATGTAAACCATACCCAGAACAGTATTCCCGTATTTGATACTAAAATGATATCGCATATACATTATCAAACCATCGTTTAGATGAATCAATCTATAGAATAAATTGGATTCGAGCCACTTTATTGCCTTATAAAGGGCTTTTAAATCCTCGAGGGGTATTTTCCATTCATCCACATACATGTGCATGTTGCGGATATCAGCTTCGCTAATCTCTTTCAGAATAATTTGATGCTCTTTTTCTGTATAAAATCCAAACCTTTGTGAAGCTATCTGATTAATAAAATTGGCTATTTCTCTTTCAATCTTCTGACTGATATATCCATATTTTCCCGGTAATAGTGATGAAAATACAACCGATATGGCTATGCCTATTGTGATACTCAGAAATGACAATGATAATAATGGATTAAACCAATATCTGGATTCTTCGGGTGTTTTAGTAAAAATATCAACTGCCCATGAAAAAAGATAGGAAGTTCTGACCAGTGGCTCTTTTGTGGAAATATAATATGAAACTAATTCTCCACTGTTGTAAACTTTACTCATCAATGTTACTTCAAGTATTTTTTGCATTATGGGCAACATCATTAGAAAAATAATAACAATAAAAAAAATAGTCAGAAGCAAGAATAGAGCAATCTGAGCTGTGTTGTGCTCAGTTAATTCAAAATAAGTTATGTTTCTCTTACTTACTGCCATTTTTTTCTAAATTATTTTTATCTCATTTCTCACTTTTTCAAATTGTAATTTAAGGATAATTTTTTTATTACATTTTCTTGAAACACTTCTGAAAAGTTTTCGTAATAAAAATAACTTATTTAAAGGTAAAAACATGAAAAAATTTATTACATTATTTATTTCATTTATAAGTATTATCATCATATGTTATTCACAAACAAATGAGATAATTAATATAAACAAAAATCATTCCAATAAGTTCAATCAGCTTGATATTCTTGAACAATCAATAAAAAACTTAAAATCTGATAAAAATTATTACAACGGTAATTTGAATGATGGAAAAGTAGTTAATTTAGCTGAGACTTCTGTAGAATATATTATTTTGAATGAAGCAATCGCCAATATTTTTAAGGATGAAGAACTCAAGAAACTGATTTGTTGCGGAAGTTCTATTCAAAACCAATTATCAAAAGACAAGATATTAGTTGACAACAACTATTATCAGGATAAGAAGATAAACTGATTATTTCAGTTATCTGACTTTGAATGTTGTCATTGTAATAATTGCCAGAATAACGGCAATTATATAAAATCGTGTTACAATTTTGGATTCATGCCAGCCTGATTTTTCGAAATGATGGTGAATCGGGGACATTTTGAATAATCTTTTTCCTTCTCCATATTTCTTTTTGGTATATTTGAAGTATGAAACCTGTATAATTACCGAGAGAGTTTCCGCAAAAAATATACCCCCCAAAATTGGAAGGAGAAATTCTTTTTTAATTAATATGCAAAGAACTCCTATTGCTCCGCCCAGTGCAAGAGAGCCTGTGTCTCCCATAAAAACCTGAGCAGGATAGGAATTAAACCACAAAAACCCCAGCGAGGCACCAACCAAAGCTGAACAAAATATGGTTAGTTCTGCAGAACCCTTCAAGTGAATGATGTTTAGATACGAAGCAAAAACAGAATTACCGGTTATATAAGTAATGATAGCAAGAGCAAGTGCAACAATTCCAACAGTGCCGATTGCCAGACCGTCTAATCCGTCAGTCAAATTAACAGCATTTGAGGTTGCTGTAATAATAAAAATTACTACCGGTATATAGAAAATACCAAAATCGAAGTTAATCATCTTCTCGAAAGGAACAGTTGTCAATGTTTTGAATTTTTCAAAATCATCTGAAAAGATTTCTGGAAAAAAATAAATAGTGCAGCCAATAATCAAACCAATTGATATTTGTCCAACTATTTTCCATTTTGCGATGAGTCCTTTTTGATATTTTTTTACGACTTTCAGATAGTCATCAAGTAACCCGACAGATCCAAGCCAGGCAGTGGCAAGTAGTATCAAAATAACATAAATATTCAAAATATTTGCCCAAAATAATGTTGGCAGAAGAACGGATAACAATACAATTAAACCGCCCATTGTTGGAGTGCCTGCTTTAAGATTATGATTGCCGACTCCATTGAGTTCGAGTTTAGCTTGTTCGCCTATTTGTTTCCTTTTCAGGATTTTTATTATAAACGGTCCGAAGATAAAACTGATTAACAGTGCAGATATAGCCGAAGCAGCTGATCTGAAAGTAATATATTGAAAAACTCCGAAACCCGGAGGATTAAAAGTATTTTTTATCCATTCAGCAAGGTAATAAAGCATTTGTAATTTATTATTTATTTCACATAATCTTTTAATTTTTTTATAATTTCTTCCATTTTCATACCTCTTGAACCTTTCACCAGAAGCACATCATCAACACCTATTAGGTTCAAAAGGAAATCAAAAAGGGCGTTTTTCTCGTCAAAATGATGAATGTTCGAAAAATTTAACTCTTTGCTGGCTGATAACATATGATTGCCATAGACAAGAACTCGATCAGCAACAGTAGATGCTGTTTTTAGTATTTCGATGTGCTCGTCTCTGGCTGATTCGCCAAGTTCAAGCATATCACCAAGAATTGCATACTTTCTACCTGTATTTTTATAAGATTCGAGAACTTTCAGCGAAAGAGCCATAGAATCGGGATTAGCGTTATAACAATCATTAATTAATACAAAATCAGTTATATTTTCCAATAGCATTCTACCGTAAGAATGCTCAGATGAGTGATAAAAATTCTCCAGTTGCTGTTTGATTATTTCGATCGGTAACCCAAAGTGATAAGCAACTGAAAACGCGGCAATAGCGCTATAAGCAGTTCCGTAGCCTATTGTTTTTAACTTAATTTCCAGAGAGGATGCATCATATTTTATATTAATTATAGGATGAAGAGTAGAATCAAGCTGAATATTGGCTACTATATCAGCCGAAGGCTCGCTTCCGTAAGATACTCTCTTATCAAGAAAATTTGAATATTTTTTTAGTCTTTGGTCGTCAAGATTTATAAAAGCATAGCCGTTGTGTTTTTTCAGATATCCGAACAGGAATGTTTCTTCCATTTCGACTCCATCAAGGTCAATAAGCTTTTCAAGATGTTCTCTGCCAATATTGGTTATCAGACCGTGGGTGGGTTCGATTATTGAGGAAAGAATGCTGATTTCACCGGGTTCGTTAGTGCCAATTTCAATGACAGAGGTTTCAATAGTCTCGTTTAGCTGTAATAATGTTAAAGGCACGCCAATCTGGTTGTTGTAATTTTCAGGTGTTTTAAGAACATTTAACCTTCCAGATAGAACGTGAGCTATCATGTCCTTTGTTGTTGTTTTGCCATTGGAACCACCAACAGCAATTATATTACAATTAAATCTTCTACGGTGAAAATTTGCAAGTTGTCCCAGAGCTTTTAACGTGTCTTTGACTGTGATTATAGGTTTAGTGCTAATTGATTCAATATTATCTTTAACCCAATCTTTATTTGCAATCACAAACCCTGCACCTTTGTCGAATGCTTCAATGATTTTATGATGACCGTCCTGATTTTCTCCTTTAAGAGCTAAGAAACAGTTCCCTGCAAGAATTGTTCTTGTGTCTGTTGAGACACCAATGCAATAAGTTTGTTCGGTAAAATTAAGCAGATTGTCTTCGCCAAAAAGGACACTCAAATCATAAGCATTGAATTTAGCATTGTTATTTAGCATAATAATTTTCAGAAAATAATAAAATAGCTAATCAAAAGATAGCAAAATAATGTTTTTTTGGATTAGATTAAATCATATCAATAATAAAATGATAGAAAATATTGATACCTTAACATTGAAATTTTTTAAATTTGCAGTTTATTAAAATTTAGTAAAATTTAGTATAAATGAAAATCACATATACTATCAAATTTATTTTATTCATTTTAACTTTTGCTACTATTATATGGCTTGGAGGGTCAATTTTCAGAGCAGTTGTAGCATATAGTATATTTGTGCCGGCAACCCAACTTGAGCTAAAACAGGATCAAACAGATGAAATACGAATGCATACAGTAAGGATTTACACAGATACAGCAATTTATACAACAGTATCATTTGCAGTAGTATTTGTCATTGCAATATTTTTTTTATTTAAATACAGAAGACAATTGAAAGTTCACGGTTGGTTGTTTATGTCTTTTGTACTCTTTTTTTTAGCCTCACCTGTAGAAATTTATTTGATTTATCTTGATATCAAGTTGATGTTGTATGTCAATTACAATCAAAATCTGTATTTTAAATCTTATGAAGTAACTGAATATTTCATTAACAGGCTAAGAAATCTGAGTGTTATATCCACACTGGCTTATTTATCATTTTTCACTTCAATTATTTTTATCATTTTTAAACCATTGGATAGAAGCATTGATATAACTACGGAGAATAAAGAATGAAATTGAATGATATACACAAGGAATTAATGGAACTTGCCAAAAGCCTTGGCATATCGGTTCGTAAAGAAAAAGGAAATTTCAGAAGCGGATTTTGTACCGTTAACGATAAAGAAGTAATAGTATTAAATAAAACTGCAACGATTGAATCATTGGTCTCGGTTCTTGCACTTTGTCTTGCCAGATACTCTGATAAATTATATATTAAACCGGTTGTCAGGGATTTTATTGATAAGGAAATTGAGAATAGAGCCAAAAATAGTTCTGAGAAAATTCAGATTGAGATAAATCAGAACTCATAATTTTTTATATTCAAATTTTGGGAACCCTTTTTCACCTTTATCGTTGAAGAAATCAATGAAGTGGAGTTTCCAGTAAAAGCCTTTTGTATCTTGCAATATATAAATCTTTTCCGGATAGACTGTGTAAGTATTTGTGCCCACAAAATCATATCCTTTCCAATCATAACCAATTGAATTGCGAAGATTGGAAAGATTTGCAAAAGAGGTATCTTTAATTGTAACCTCGGAAAAATCTTTTTTTACAGATAGCAAACCTGCTCTAACATATTTAGTGTTTATAAGAACAGTTGTTACAAGATACCACATTGGATTTCCAGCATTATCAGAGAGTAGTTCAGTAAATCTTGTGAAATTCAAGTCCCAATCTGTGTTTTCGGGTTCAAGATCTAAAATTTTTCCACCGTCATTGAAGTTAAAGAAAATATGATTCCTGTTTGGCTTTTTTTCGATTTCGACAGTGCTTTCAGAAGAGCCATCAGGATTGGAAAATTTAATAATATATTTGTTGTTATTGAACCCAAGAATAGACAATTTTATAAAGCCACCACTATTTTTTTTCTCGTCAAATCCTCTGTCAATGACATAAGTGTGACCTTTCGAAATTATACTATCATTTTTAAGAATCCACCAATTGCCAATTGCAGTAGAATCAAATGTTCCATCGGGTTTATCGTGCTTCCAGCTTTCTTCGGGTAAATTAATTATTTTTTTTAGGTTGATAGTGCTAAAATCAACAGCCCCGAAATCATAAGCCCGCATAAACCTTGCACTATTAAGATAAATATGAAAATGGTTATCATCACAGCTAAAAGCCAGATCCCAGATAGTATATATATTTTGCTTTACAGCTGAATCTTTGTCGAGATTAAAATAAATTTGATTTAAATAATCTACTCCCATTTCGGCAACAGCGATTCTCTCGTTACCACGGTTGAAAGGAGTAACAGGGGTATCCTCGGGCATACAACCTGTGATAAAGAGTAAACCAAAAATGAAAAACAATATGTTTTTGATGAAATCCATAAATTTTCAACAATCAAGACGGTAAAAAATTGCACATTATTTGATAATGATTCGTTTGGAAATATTTTAACAATATATAAATATCTAAATTAAAAGAACTTAATTCTTTTACTTAATGTCAATTTGGAAATAATATTAAAAATATTAAAAAATATTAATAAAAAATTTCTTGTCATTGTTAAATATATAACTTATATTTACAAACATTAAAAATTGTTCGGGGGGAAAAATATGTTTAAAAATGAAAAGATAGGAAAAAATATGAAAATGATAAAATTTGTAATCATTTTGTTCTTGCCAATAACAATTGGCTTAACAGATGACTTGTATTCAAAATCAAATGATAAAAAGATTAAAAGAGAGATAACAATTTTTCCCGATGAATATTCAGACCTTGACGATATTCCAACCCCGAAAGCTACTAAAGATGAAAATATATTAAAAACACTCGAAAGAGCCAGACAGAGATACCTTCAAGCTCTTATTCTAATCGAAAAGGGAGATACCACCAATGCCGCAAAATATTTTGAGATTGCCATAAACATTTTGAATCCGCTTGTTAGCTATCCCGGAATAGATAAGAATGATGATTTTACTGACCTTGCTCAATCAATTATCGAAGACTACGAAAGTTTTGTGCAAAGCATTGATAACCTTGACGAAAATTCATCTCTTTTCATTATTCGTGACAAGCTATTCGAAAAAATAGAAAGTCCAAAATCAACAACCACAATCATTCAACCCCCAATCGAGATAAAAAAACAGACTCAGGAAATAATCAAAAAAGATTCCATTGATTTTGCAAATAATTTTACTATTCCATTAGTTGATAATGAATATGTTCAGAAAAATATCTTGTTTTTAACTCAGGATAAAGTTGGAAAAAGATTCATCAAAAACAGTCTCGAGCGAAGCACAAAATGGTTCCCGATGTTCAAAAGAATTGCCAAAGAAGAAGATGTACCAGAGGAAATAATTTATCTGGCAATGATAGAAAGTGCACTCAACCCCAATGCTGTATCAAGGGCAAAAGCTGTTGGATTGTGGCAATTTATTCGTTCGACAGGTGAAATGTATGGATTGAATGCAAATTCTTCGGTATGGGTTGATGAGCGGCGAGATCCCGAAAAATCAACAAGAGCTGCAATGAGACATTTAAAAGACCTTTATAATGATCTTGGAGACTGGCACTTAGCCTTAGCAGCTTATAATTGTGGTATAAACGGCGTCAAAAGAGCCATCGCAAAAAGTAAATTCGAAAATCCAAGCTTCTGGGAAATAAGAGAGTTTTTACCAAAGGAGACAAGAAATTATGTTCCTTTTTATATAGCAACTGCTAAAGTCTCTATGAATCTTGCTGATTATGGCATCAATACTAAAGAATTTAACTATCTTGATGAATATAAATACGACACCTACACACTTAATGAACCTATAAGCCTCAAAGCACTTGCAAAATGTTCGGGAACAACTCTGGAACATCTACAGAATCTAAACCCCGAACTATTAATGACAACGACACCACCCGATGTTTCATCCTATACTATAAAAATCCCTCAAGGCACAAGGGAATTATTTGCTGCTAATCTTGCAACACTTACCCCCGAAGAAAAGAAGCCATGGATTGCTCATAAAGTTGGCAAAAAAGAAACAATTACTTCTATTGCAAAGTATTACGGAATACCTGAAAGTGTTCTACTCTCAGCAAATAATTTAAGCAATGACAGAACTAAATTGAAATCGGGAACAACACTTTTGATCCCTGTTGATGCAAGAGAATTTGAAGAGACATTAATTGCTTCGAACCAGAATGAATCCGAACAGCAAATATCTACAAATAAAGAGAACGAAAATCAGAATACTATTAACACAGACAAACAAACCTATATTACTCATAATGTAACTAACGGCGAAAATCTTTATACAATTGCACAGAAATACGGTGTCAGGCTATCTGATTTGAGAGTGCTGAATAATATTCCCTATGATCAGGAAAACATCGAACCGGGAACTACCATTAAAATCGCAAAAAATGTTACCACTGCCGAAGCTCCTAAAGAGCCAACGATAAAAAAACTTAGTTCGCCAATTATTATAAGGCATAATGTTCGCCCCGGAGAAACTCTTGCACAGATTGCAGATGATTATAATGTCTCTATCGAAAGTATAAAAAAACTAAATAATCTGAAGGATAATAAAATTATTGGCAACAGCCTGAAAATAATTGTAAATCCTTCCCAGAATCAAAATAAGAAGTTACTGGCAAGCGATGAAACCTCCGTCAATAACATAAAAACAAACGAAACTAGCAAGAAAAAAATAAGTTATAAAGTGAAATCAGGCGATAACCTCAGTAATATTGCTGCAAAATTTGGGGTAACAGAAACCCAGCTAAAAAACTGGAATTCTAAAAAAATCAATGGCAGCACAGTTTATTCAGGCACTTATCTCACAATATATCAGGAAAATGTGAGCAAAGGTAGTTCCGCTCCTGCTTCTAAGGGAGTTAAAAAAGTACCAAAGTATTATACTGTGAAACGAGGTGATACTATTTCCGAAATAGCTAACAGATTTGGTGTTTCAACCAAATCAATAAAACAAAAGAACAAAAATCTGACCGATAAAAATCTGAAGGCAGGTCAAAAAATCAGAATTCAATAAAATTCTTCTCAATTTATCTTTAATATTTTTATTTGAAGAAAAGGTTTTTCAGATATGTCTAAGCTTTATGTCTCGAACAAAGATGAAACACCAAGACTGTTTGCCAATGATTTTATTGAGTTCTTCTCGAAAGTTCATTGGACTGTCCCATTAATCATATATATTCCTGTGGTTATCTATTTTTTATATGTTTCTTACTTTAATTTTGGGATTTCCTTATTAAATATATTGTTTTTATTCATAGCTGGAATATTATCATGGTCATTGAAAGAATATCTTTTGCATAGATTTGTATTTCATTACTCCCCCAAAACTGATTTTGGGAAAAGAATTGTTTATATTTTTCATGGAATTCATCATGCCTATCCGAAGGATTCGCTAAGGCTTGTTATGCCTCCTTCGGTTAGCATCCCGCTTGCCGTTCTTTTTTATTTTTTTTATAAGTTTCTTCTGGGGGCTATTGCCGTTAATCCTTTTTTTGCTGGAGTAGTAACAGGTTATCTTATGTATGATATGACTCATTATTCAATTCATCATTTCGCAATTAAAAACAAATTATTTTTGAAAATTAAATCACACCATATGAAACACCACTATACAGACCATAATCTTGGCTACGGCGTGAGTCAACCATTGTGGGATTTTGTTTTTAGAACCGGTTTTCGTAAATAATATAATCAAACAACAACCTTAACAGAAATTAACAAAAGTTTGAACTATCACTATTTCTTGATTATATTTGAATTTTTATGATTTTTAAGTTTTATTATGAGGACAAGATGAAAATTAATGTTTTGATCGCCATAGTTATATTTTTATTCGTTATAAGTTGTTCACAAAACAATGATACAACAAAACCGATTGAACAAATTCCAGCCTTAACAGTTCTTAATTTTGAACAGGAAGCCCCAAAATTTATTGAAAAAACTATATTTATTGAAGGAATAGTATCACACACCTGTAAACACGGAGGCAAAAGGATGTTCCTCATAGATCAAAATGATAGTCTCCGGGTTGAAATCACAGCAGGAAAAAATATTGAAAAATTCGGAGAGGAGCTTGTTGGGAGTACTGTTATTGTTGAGGGAATTATCAAAGAAGAAAGAGTTGATGAAAAATTTCTCTCGGATTGGGAAAATGAAGTTCTGAACTCTGATGAAGAAAAACACGAAGGTAAAAAGCTTCATACTGGCGAAGAAGGTCATGAAAATGAAGATATCCAAAGAAAATTGAGGAAGATTAATAATCTTAGAGAAGAGCTCAGAGCCAGTGGAAAAAAATATCTTTCCTTCTTTTCAGTTGAAGCAACAAAATTTGAGGAAAAGAAAAAATAAATGAAAGCTGCTAAATTCAGGAAGTGGAATAATATCATTCATCGGGATCTTGGTTATCTGATTTTTGGTTTAACTATAATTTACGCTGTGTCAGGTTTTGTTCTTAATCACGTCAAAGCCGATGGGTGGCATCCCGACTATGTATTTAGCTCTACTGAAACCAAGATTGATAAAAAACTAATTCCGGATCAATTCAATGAGGAGAGTGCCAAATCTGTTTTAAGTTCTTTAGGTGAATCAAATTTTAAAAACGTGGTTTTCTCTGGTGATGATATTATTATCTATTTCAAAAATGGATCTGTTCTGCTGGATAGATTTTCTGGTGAGGCAACCATCGAAAAGAAGACCCCTCTTTACATTATCAAGGAATTCAATTTACTTCACTACAACAATATCAAAAAGCTTTACACTTATCTGGCTGATGTCTATGCTGTTGCTTTGTTTGTTATGGCTATCACAGGTTTATTTGTAATCAAGGGGAAAAAAGGCATTACTGGGCGAGGAAAGTGGCTCACAGCAATTGGAATTTTGATTCCGATTTTGATAATACTATTTTATATATAATTTTTCTGACTGCTTCAAAATAAATTGACGGAAAAAAACTTATTCTAAAAAAAAGAATTTATAAATATTGTCTTAGCAAAAAAAAGCATAATAAATTGCTAAGGAATTTGTATTAATTAATTTCTTAAACAAAATCTTCGGGAATAGGTTTTCTTCCTCTATAGCCCTCTTCCAAATTATGATAGAAAAAAATATCTGGTTCGTCACTTCTCCAGCAAAGAAGTACAGTTTGCTCATCAATCTTTGAAGGGAAATCAACGAGCCCATACTCAAAGTTCCAGTCTTTATAGAAACAGCCCAGAGATTCCAATTCATTAATATAATTTATTAGATTATTTTTTAATTCAATAAACATCTGATTTGATTCAGCCCTATCGTGAAGTGTGGCAGCAAGAAGTTTCAGTTCCTGTCCGGTTTTTAAAATATCATTAACGATTTTTCTAATCAAAGGTAATGTTTTACGTGCTTGAGTAAGGGTAAAATACTTCATCTAATTGCTCTTTTTGTTAAGAATATAAGGGTTCACCTGATCGGTAGGGGTTATCAAAATATCCTGAATCATAACGTGTTTTGGTCTGTTCACAGCAAATAAAATAATTTCAGCGATATCTCGCCCGGTCAAAGGAGTATAGCCTTCATAAATTTTCTTAGCTCTTTCTTTATCACCACGAAAACGTACTTCAGAGAATTCAGTTTCGACAAGACCCGGATCAATGTTTGTAACTTTAATGCCAGTCCCATTCAAATCAATTAACATTCCTTCGGAAAGAGCTTTAACGGCAAATTTGGTAGCACAATAAACATTACCACCCGGATAGACATAACGCCCGGCAAGAGAAGCTATATTGACAATATGGCCTTCGCCACGTTTTATCATTTCCGGGAGAATGAGACGGGTCATATAAAGCAATCCCTTAATATTAGTATCAATCATTTCTTCCCAGTTTTCCAGAACACCATCCTGAATTTTTTCGATACCTCTTGCAAGCCCGGCATTGTTAATCAGGACATCAATATTTTTCCATTCGTCAGGGAGGCTGTTAATCACCTTTTCAACAGCTTTATAATTTCTAACATCACACTCAATGCTGAAAGATTCGGTTCCATATTTTTTTAATAAAGTGGAAGAAAGATTAATTAATTTTTCTCTTCTTCTTGCAAGAAGTATTAATCTTGCACCAGCTTCTGCAAAGATCTCGGCACAGGCTTCGCCAATACCTGCTGATGCACCTGTAATAAAAATAGTTTTGAACTTCATATAAATATTGAAATTTCTAAACAAAAAAAATAAAATTAATAAAAAAGCAAATGAATTAAACGAGTCATAACAAAATTAAAATAAATTTATTCTTTGGTAAAAATATCCTTAACTTTGCCGAAAAAGTCCTTTTCTTTTTTGTTTGTTTTTTTCTTCGGTGAGATATTTGGTGAATCGGCAAGAGCTTTGATTAAATCTCTTTCCTTGGAATTAATGCTTTGCGGAATGAAAATATTAATAATGACAATCTGGTCTCCTTTTAAATAGCTATTTAGGTGTGGAATGCCTTTACCTTTTAACTTAATAGCCTGACCGGGTTGAGTGCCGGGGTCAATTTTAATTTTTTCACTACCATAAAGAGTAGGAATTTCAATTTCAGTACCAAGCACAGCATCAGGAAAGCTAATAGAAAGTCTATAAACAACATCGTTATTATGTCTTTCGAATTCGGGATGCTCCTTTTCCTGAATGACCACGAGCAGGTCACCGGCTTCCCCACCTCTTTTACCAGCGTTACCTTTCCCTCTTAGGGGTATATAATTACCTTCCTCGACACCCGATGGGATGCTTATTTTTTCAATATCTTCAGCCATAACTCTGCCTTCGCCCGAGCAATCTTTGCAGGGGTCAGTAATTATCTGTCCGCTGCCATTGCAGGTTGGACAGGTGGATATATTAACAAACTGACCGAACATTGTTCTTGAAACCTGACGGATCTGCCCGGATCCATCGCAGGAAGAACAACGTCTATAACCTTGAGAGTTGCTTGCTCCGGTTCCCTTACAGGTTTTGCAGCCTACCCAGTGTTTATACTTAACCTGTTTTTCAACCCCATTAGCAATTTCTTCCAGAGTCAGTGGCATTTGAATTCTCAGGTCAGAGCCACGCTCGGCAAGTCCGCGACCGGAAGAACTTCGTCTGCGATTTGAACTGAAGGAATCAAAACCTGAATTATTCCCGAAAAAGTCGTCGAAGATGCTACTACCTCTGAAAACATCATTAAAAGCTGAAAAAATATCTTCGAAACCTGAATAGGTATGAAAGTCACGACCGGCTCTTAAACCGTCATGACCATATCTGTCGTATCTACTTCTTTTATCGCTGTCAATAAGAACTTCGTAAGCTTCGGCAGCTTCTTTGAATTTTTCTTCTGCTTCCTTGTCATCGGGATTTCTGTCAGGGTGATATTTTAAAGCAAGTTTTCTGTAAGCTGACTTAATCTCGTCGGCTGTTGAGTTTCTGTCAACTCCAAGGACTTCGTAATAATCCCTTTTACTCATTACTTGATTCCCCCTCACTTGCTTGTGGCATTCCGGAAGATATTACAACTTTTGCATGTCTGATAACTTTATCTTTAAGCATATAGCCGGGTTGATATTCCTGAACAATATGACCCTCAGGAAGTTCTGATGGCATAGACATTAGAGCATCGTGAAAATCAACATTAAAAGGTTTACCGACTGAACTTTCCATTTGAATCAGACCGGCTTCCGAGAGAACTTTTTTTGCATTCTGGTAGATCATCTCAATACCTTGACGAAGAGAGTTATAATCAGTATTAGAGTTTGCAGCGTCCAGTGCTTTCGAAAAATCATCAAGAAGAGGAAGAAGATTCGAAATCAATCTCTCGTTTGCAAAATCAATCAGCTCTTGCTTTTCTTTGATTGTTCTTCTTTTCAAATTTTCGAATTCTGCTGCTTTTCGGATTAACTGATCTTTCAGGTCATCTCTTTCAGCTTCGAGTTGCTTTATTTTCTCAAATAATTCTTCATAGATATTATCATCAGATTGTTCGATTTGCTCCTCAGAAACATCAACTTGTTCAACAGGATTATCATTTTCGATTTCAATTTCGTTATCGTCCGATGTTAATTCTTCTTTTGATTTTGAAAAAGTAACAGGTATTCTTCTGCTTCCTTCGTTTTTCAGGTAAGCATTATAAAGGTCTTTAACTTTATTAGATGTAGGTCTCAAAGGTTTTTTCTTATTGTCTTTGTTTTCGCTCATAACATATCATATCTTTTTTTACAACACATAATAGACGAATGAACTTTGTTTATTCTTGTTTGTATTTTTTTTTGATTTAATAATCAGGATTTTAAAATAAATTAGAATTGATTTATCTTGGATATGGAGCAAAAAAAATTTCAATGCTTATCAGAAATATCCGAAAGCAGTTCAGTCATATATTGAATCAAAGAAGTAATTTTTGAATAATTCATACGTTTTGGTCCGATAAGACCAATTGAACCAGATGCAGAGCCATATTGATAATTAGAGATAACAAGTGCATAATCTTCGAGAAATTTATTGTTTATTTCTTTTCCAATCAGTATTTGCGGAGATTTTTCGCCTGTGTCATAAGTATCGAAAAGATGAATTATTATATCCTCGTTCTCTATTAACTCTATAACGCTTCTGACTTTATCCAGATCTTCAAACTCAGGGTAATTAAGTAAATTTTGAGTCCCGGAAATATGAATTCTGTCAGACCGATAGGGATTTTTGAATAGTTTGTCTATTGAATCAATAAACAGGCGTATCAGTGGTGCATCAGCCTGATTATATTCACTGATAATATCCTTGAAATTATCACGAATGTATTTTAATGGTTTTCCGGAAATTTTTTCATTAATAAATCTTGAAATTTGATCTAAATTCTTTTCACTGACTTCAAAGTTGAGTTCAAGAGTAACTGTTCGGACGATATTTGAGTCGAGAGCAAGAACTACTAATAGTCTGCTGGAAGTCAGATAAATAAGTTCTATTCTGAAAACAATCAAATCGGTAATATGTGGGAGTTCAACTATGCTTAAATATTTTGACAACATACCGAGCAATTTTGAAGCATCTTTGAGAATATCTTCGGACACATTGGGGTTCAGAGTGTTTCTCAAAGCATCCATTTCTGTTTGGGTGAGAGCTTCTCTTTTCATTATTGAGTCAACATAGAATCTATAGCCTTTATCAGTAGGGACTCTTCCTGCAGAAGTGTGAGGATGGCTGATTAATTCCATTTCTTCCAAGTCTGCCATCACATTGCGAATAGTCGCAGGGCTTAACTTATAATCGCCTTCGAGATATTTGGACAAACTCCTTGAACCCACCGGCATTGCATTCAAAATATACAGGTGGATAATTGTTCTCAAAATATCAATTTCTCTTTGGGTTAACTCCCTGATCATAGAACTATACTCAATGTATCGTCTAATATAATGTTAATAGACGAAAAAAAATAGGTTTTTGTAAATTCATTATCGAAAAATTTTAAAAAATTATTAACATATTCAAAAATAAGTATAAAATTGAATAGAAGAAAAATTCTATGGATTTAAAATTTTTGATTGTTTTTTAGAATTTCATACAAATTAAGAATTTCTTTAGCTAATGAAGCCCAGTTTGCCTTGTTCTTGTATTTCTCAATGTTAGATTTGAATTGATTTGATAATTCAAGATTAAAGTAGTCTGAAATAGCACTGCTTAATAAATTAGGAACTGGTTCCCTTATTATAATTCCAGTATTAAAAGGCTCAATCATTTCTCTTAGACCACCCGTATCGGTAGCTATGACTGGAAGATCAAAATGATATGATATTCCGAGAATCCCGCTCTGTGTTGCTGATTTATATGGCAGAATACAAACATCCGAGGCAGAGAAAAATACTGGCACTTCGCCATCATCAATATATCTGATAAAAAGCTTAACCTTATTTTCAAGATTATAGTTTTTTATCATTTGTTCATATTCATCAAAACTGCCGTATATTTCTCCAGCAATAACGAGGAGATAGTCATCGGGCAGAAATCTGATAGATTCGAGCAATAAATCCAGACCCTTATATTTTCTTATAAAACCAAAAAATAACAGAACTTTTTTATCATATAGAATTCCGAGTTTTTCTCTTGCAAGCTTTTTTTCGAGAAGGCTTCCAAAGTGATTATAAAGTGGATGAAGGACCTGTTTGTAAATGGCGTCGGGTTTAAAGCTCAATAAATCATTCCGGACAGCATTGCTCATCACAATAAAACCGTTATTTGAATTAATATAATACCTTGTGAACGGAATATCGCCGGGGCGTCTTTCGTGAGGTATTACATTATCTAAAATTCCAATATTTATTACCCCTCTTTTTTTCAAACTATTAAGGACATACCCCAGAGAAGGACCAAAAAATGGCATCCAAAATTTTGATATCATTAAATCAGGATTAAATTTTCTGATGGTTTTATAAGTTGTGTAGTATGTTATGGGATTAATTGTATTAAGCTTTCTGATTGATTCAACAACTTCAGCTCGATCATTTTCTGTTACGTATTGAGTGGAGCCGGGAAATAGAAATTCGGGATACTGACGCTTGAAATTAAAAGCCTGAACGTGATTTTCCGATTTCAATTCCTTCAATAATGCAGCATTGAACTGAGCTATACCTCCTCTAAAAGGATAAAACGTCGAAAGATAACCTATTTTCAAAGGAAAAAACCTTGTTATTAAAAATATATATAGTCGAAAATCGAATATATGAAAAAAATTTATGTAATCTTATGTTATCAAAATACGAGAGTGTAATAAATTCGGATTTAATAGCTCCGAACGATAAATATTATTGGGGATATCAATATAGATTGGGATATGAAGTTCTTGTTCCTTATCTTAAGAAAATTGGTGCATTCAAACCCGGTGATTCTGTAGCAGAAATTGGTTCAGCCGAGGGTGGAGTGCTGGCAGCCTTTGTTGATGCGGGGGCAACAGAACCTTTAGGAACAGATATTGTTTCAATTCGTCTGGAAAAGGGAAGAATTATCAGTAATATTATAAATTGTGATATTTTTTTTGAATTACATAATATTATCTCTGAGGAGCCAAAAGAGGAATGGATAGAGAAATATGATCTTGTTATTCTTCGAGACGTTATCGAACACCTTGATGACACAAAATTAGCTCTATTACAAATAAAAAAAATTATAAAACCGGGTGGATTTTTATATGTTACTTTTCCACCTTATTATTCCCCTTTCGGAGGTCATCAGCACACAGTAGAAAATTTCTGGGGAAAAGTCCCTTTTATTCATTATCTACCAGATTTTATTTTTCACAGTTTGATAAAATCAGGCAGAGAAAACGATATTTATGAAGTAAAAAGATTACAAAAAATTCGCCTTACCCCTAAGAAATTTATTAAATCAGCCATAGAAAGCGGCTTTGAAATTTTTCATAAAGATTATTATTTTCTGAGACCTGTTTATAAAATGAAATTTGGGCTTCCAGCTATCAAATCTAATTTTCTGTCATTTTTTCCTTTGATTAAAAATGTTTTTAGTCTTGAAGCTTCTTATATATTGAAAAAGACATAAAAATACAGAAAGAAAAAGATGGGTCAGATATTAAACAGAATATTCAAAATTGCAAAATCCTATATTAACACTGAGTCCGATCTAAACTCTGCCACCAGAGTGATAGGCAATGAGGATGAGGAGTTAAAGAAAATTATTGAAGAACTAAATCAGGAGAAACAACAACAATCTTCCGATAGGGGCAAGCAGAACAAAAGCAGCCAATCATTTGATTCTGAAATTACTCTGGATAGGGCTTATTCTATTCTTGGATTGAATCGTGATGCAACGGTAGAAGATATAAAAACTGCCTACAAACAGAAAATGAAGGATTATCACCCTGACAGGGTTGCTAATCTTGGCGAAGAAATTAGAGATCTTGCAGCTAAAAAAACACTTGAGATAAATAAAGCTTACGAACTAATTAAGAAATCCAAAGGTTTCAGTTAACAATGGAATTAAGCAAATCAGCCAATTGCTTTGCAGATTCCCTTCTTTCGTATTTATTGATTTCGCTTTCATTGGGTTTTGTCAATTGAGTATTTTGCTTCCATGCAAGATAGAATTTTAAAAAATTATCAGAAATTTTATCAATTTCGGTTTGATGGGCAACCAATCCTGTATTTGTCTCAATTATTAGATTTGAAATAGCGCTATTTTCGGGAGCAATTGCTAATATTGGTTTTCTTGTTCCAATATATTCATAAACTTTCCCGGGAACAATTTCTTCGCTTTCCTTTGATTCATCCACAACCAGAAGTAGAGCATCTGAGCGAAGAATGAATTCAACGCTCTTTTTATGGGGAACATAGCCATATATTTCTATTTTATCCTTAAAAGAGGCTTTATTGAACATTTCGTGAATTTCGTCCCCAAATCTGCCGACGAAAATAAGTCTGATATCATCATGGTTAATCTTTCCAGAGCTAATAAGCTTTTCAATAGCTTTGAACAGACTTTCCGGATTACGTCTTCCATACATTGATCCTGTATAAGTAAGTGTGAACTTATCATTAGATTTGATTTCAATATCTGGGAAATCATCGGAATCGAAACCATTTGGTATATGAATGAATTTTTTCCTATCAAGATCGGGATATTTATTCAATGCGTCCTTGATTATCCCCTCCCAGGCACACTCAACATAGTCAGCAGTTCTAAAAACAGATTTTTCGAAATGCCTGTCAATCATTGCAGGGATAAACCATCTGTTTGGTGATGAAATAAAACCCGTCCAGGGATCACGAAAACCTGCAATCCAAGGCAGGTCCGAGATTTTCTTTAAATTTTTTGCTATCAGGGAACAAGTATATGGAGGCGAAGAGCTGTAAATTGCCTGAATATTGTATTTATTTATCATTTCTTTACCAGCTTTGACTGCAGAAAAAAGCCAGCCGACCCTTGCATCGGGAATAAAAAAAGTAGCTCTTACAAATTCCGCTAACTTTTGCTTGAAACTTAATGGCTGACCTTCCTTCTTGATGACATTAACATCAATTGCAGTTCCGGGCTTCATTCCGATGATTTTTCGGTAAATATCATAAGGCTCAAAAATTCTTGTTCTTTCGACAACAACCGATTTTGGTATTTCTTCCAGAAGTGTTTCGTCTATTGCAGGAAATTGCCCGTTTGAAACTGTAAGAACAAAAGGCTGCCAACCGAATTCTGGTAGGTATTTTACTGTTTTCAATACTCTTTGCCCTCCCGGACCACCTGATGGAGGGAAGTAATATGCAATTACCAGTATATTCTTCATTTTGATTCCATAATCTTAATCAAATCATCTTCCCATGAGATATCAGGGAATTCTGTTATTCTTCCGATTTCATTGTTTTCCGATAAAACTATTAAAGTTGGAACTTTTTCAATGTGATAAAGCAATGACCTGCCCGATGGTTCAGATTTTTGCCTGTCAACACCAATAATTTCAATCTCACCAATATCTAATTCGCAAAGGGTGAAAATTTTAAAAATTTTTGGTAACTCACTTTTGGTATCACCGCACCAAGAACCGCCAAAAATCAGAAATGAGAAATTTTTTTCGGAAAGAAGTTTTTTTATTGTTTTAATCTTTTCTTCCGATGGATTATAACTAAGAAATTCAATATAATCCCAGCCGGTTTCTTTTAACCATTCATTCCAAGAATAATTGCCAATAAGCATAGGCTTTTCTTCCTGAGAAGATAAATTTTGAAATGAGATTATATATAATATTGGTAAAATTATCAGTAATGATAAATATTTCTTATTTAGAAAATACATATTAAATATATATCCAAATTAATTTATTAAAAATTTGTAATTTAAAAAGATTTAAAAATAAAACATTATTGAAAGCTATGAAACAAAAGATAATAATATATTTACTATTAAGTTTTATATTATATTCCTGCGATATGGGGCTGGCACCGAAAGAGCCAACAAAAAAATCGAATATCTCTGGAGTTATAACTTATAAAGGAGGAAAAGATAAATGGCCACCGGCTGATTCTGTTATCGAAATCAGGTTAGTTGCTTTCAAAAATTATCCATTGTCTGATAGTAGCAGTATTTTGAGGGAATTAACCGACGGTAACGCTTATTTTACTCTTGATACTTTGCCCAGATTTGTTGATAAAGCAAATTATTCCTTAGAAATAAACGATCCACCGGTTTTGCTTAAATATATAGCTGTTGCACAAAGATATGGAAATTTATTTCAATGGAGGGTTATCGGGATTTATTCCGAGAGCGGTGATAATTTAAAGCCATCATCAGTTATGGTAAATCCCGGTGATTCTCTGAAAAATATAAATATAGAGGTTGACTTTCAAAATCTTCCTCCACAACCTTTTTAGAGGGTAATATATGGACAGATTATTAATAAAAAAATGGATTTCATTCAATATATTAATTTTTTTATTTTTTTCAATTTATAGTAATTGTCTATCTCTTTCCAAAATCACAGGAAAAGTAATAGATAAATCCGATGGCACTCCTTTAGCTGGTGCAAGTATAAGGCTCGAAGGGACTGGATTGGGCACTTATGCTATCAAAGATGGAAGTTTCATACTAAAAGGAATAAAAAAGGCTAAATATACTTTACTGGTAACTATTGTAGGTTACGAGAGCAAGCATATTCCCGTTCAGGTGCTTGATAATGACTCGGTCTATTTGTTAATTGAGCTAAAATCAAAACCATTAAGCACGGGCGAGGTAGTAGTTTCAGCAAACAAAAGAATTCAAGCAGTTCAGGATGTTCCAATATCCATCGCAGTTGTTAGCAACAATGATTTGCTTTCGAAGGGTTCAACAGAATTCGATGAAGCCTTGCGATATGTTCCGGGCATAATTATGAACAAAGATAATGTAAATCTAAGGGGTTCATCGGGTTTTGCATTTGGGTTAGGTTCAAGGGTAGCTCTTCTTGTTGATGGATTTCCGCTTTTATCAGGGGATCAGGGCGATATGAAATATGACGCAATCCCGATTTTTAATATTGAGCAAATCGAAATCGTAAAAGGTGCTGGCTCGGCACTTTACGGAACGGGGGCACTGGGAGGGGTAATCAATATTATAACAAAGGAACCTGATGATGAGTTCAAAGCAAAAGGTCGTATCCATTCAGGATTTTATACTCTACCAAAATATCAGCAATGGAGATATAGAGAGGATGTCCCATTTAAATCAGGATTTGATATTTCTCTATCATCAAAATTCAATTCATTAGGCATAATACTATCAGGTGGCTTTGAAAATGACGAAAGTTACAGAAAGTATGATAAATCATTTAAATATAATTTGTTTTCTAAATTGAATAATTCATTTTCGGATTTCACTAAAGCCACTCTTCTCTTTAATTATGCTTCTGACAAAAGAGACGACTGGGTTTATTGGAACAGTCTGGATAGCGCCACTATACCACCAACCAATGCTAATACCGACGCACGTATTCTCTCGACCAAGATGGCTATAGCAGCTGATTTGAAGCATATTTTCAATTCCAGAAATTTCCTAACATTTAAAACCGGAATTTACAGAACTTATGTTGAAAACAATCTGGATATTAATGATCCCGAATACAGACAATCTGAAGCAATTAGTTTCAATACTGAAGCACAGATGAATTCAAGCCTTGCGGACAGGACTCTTCTCACTTATGGCTTGGTGGCAACTTTTAACAAAGTAACATCAAAACTATATGGCAAAGTAAATCAGGAAATATTTGCTGGCTATATACAGGGGGAGTTAGCTCAATTAAAAGATTTTATTTTCACGATTGGAACAAGAACTGATTACGAAAAAACAGACAGTTCTGATTACCAGCTGGAATTTTCTCCAAAACTTGGAATTAATTATTCATCCCCTTTTGGTCCAAAATTTCGTCTATCGCTTGGAAGAGGTTTCAGGGCACCGACAGTTGCAGAGCGATTTGCTTCCCTAAAGTTCAGCGGTTTCACTGTTGCACCCAATCCACTATTGAAATCAGAAATCAGCTGGTCGGCTGAAATAGGTTCAAATTATGACTTTGACATTTCTGGGACACCCCTGCAATTTGATTTTGCAATTTATCACTCAGAATTTGATAATTTGATTGAGCCAACATTCGACAACACCCAGCAAAGTTCAGTAATAAAATTTCTTAATATAACAAGGGCTAGAATAACTGGAATTGAGCTAACATTGAAAACACTGCTCTTTGGTTTTGTAGGATTTCAAACTTCAATTAGTGCTATGAAGCCATTGGATTTAACTTTGAACCAGACTTTGAAATACCGGTCAACATTTTTTTGTTATAATTCATTATTTATTCCATTGGGAAACATTGAATTATATGCTGATTACAGATTTATCAACAGAATGGAGACAGTAGATGAAGTTCTGAAGCTTCAGGTAAGGGATTATGATGCCAGAGTGCCAATGCATATTTTGGATTTTAGATTAAAGATGAAATTAAAAGAAATGTTGAATTTACCTTTGCAGGTAACAATTAACTTGAAAAATGCCCTAAATTATTACTATACAGAAGTTGTCGGAAACCTCGGTCCCACAAGATTTATAGGATTACAGATAGAAAGTGAATTATAATTTAAAAAAAATCAGTCAGCAGCTTTATCATTTTCGTTAGGAAGATAATACTGTAACTTTTGGTCCAAAACTTCTTTCATAGCTAAAAAAGTTGGCTTAGGAATATTGTCGAATTCACGGCTAATAGCTATCTGATCAAAGTTTGCCCCTTCGGAATCAGAGCTATCATCAATAACACTTGCCAATCTTTCAGTTAATTCCTGTTTGATCTGGTCATTGATTTGACGGGCACGGAACCCCATGGCAACAATAGATTGATAGATAATGCCTTTTTCAGATTCTTTCATTCTAACTACAACGGGATTTACTTTATTATAATCCAATTTTTTCTCCTATAAATGGATATAGCTTACAAAAATAATAAAAATTGTGTTAATTTGCAATTCAATTTTATCTAAACTGAATTTATTTGTTTTTATTGTAAAAATTTTCTATTATAGCAATAATATTTTATTTTTTTTGACTTCAAGTTAATTTAGAATGAAGAAATTATATTATTCAATAAGAGAAATATGTGAATTATTAAATGAGGAACAACATACTCTGAGATACTGGGAAAAAGAATTTGAAGAATTAAAACCCAAAAAGAATCGTGGAGGTAACAGAATTTATTCGAGTAAGGACTTGATAATAATAAAACTTATAAAAAAATTGCTAAGGGAAGAAAAACTTTCTCTGAAAGGGGCAAAAGAGCAAATCAGCAGAATTCTTCATTCTAATGATGAAAAATCTTTGCTTGCCAAATTTGACAACAATTTATCAAAAAACGAAGAGAAGAAGGAGACTGGTATTAATTCTAATCAAAAAATTTCAATAGATGAACTACAGGAAATTAAGGAGCTTCTAAAAAATATATTACAATATCTCAAAAAAAATTAATTTAATTCGTCAATAGTTGTGCTTTTATTTTTATTTTAATAATACTATTTTTATTTTGTCAAACAAAATATTTAATTTTTAATTATCAAGGGAAATTTAATGTCAAGAAAGATTTGGATTTTCGTATTGATTTCATTGATTTTGGTGAATGCAGAAGTATTTTCACAGAAAACAAAATTCACTTACACAATGAAAACAGTTGGACAACACGAAGATGAAGTTCTTGGAGTTTTTGTTAATGAAGACAATACTAAGGTAGCAACCTGCAGCCTTGATGAAACCATAAAAATCTGGTCTTTGCCAGACGGAAAGTTGCTTCACACACTAACCGGACATTTAGGACAGGTAAATAATATTTCATTTTCAGGTAATGATATGTGGCTGGCAAGTGGTTCAAGCGATGGAACGGTAAGAATATGGGATGTCGAAACCGGGAAACAGTTAAGAATTCTTAAAGGTCACACAGATCAGGTCATTGGAGTATATTTCAGCCAGGACGATAGTGCCACCTTTGTTGCCAGCACAAGTTTTGATAAAACCGTTAAACTCTGGGATATCAGACTTGGCACAGAAATTAAAACTCTTCGAGGACATACCTTGCCAACAAACAATGTGGCTTATAGCTATGATGGAACTGCAATTGCTTCCTGCAGCGATGACAAAACCATAAAAATCTGGTCAACTGATTTAACCACCCGAGAACCTTTGATGACTCTTATTGGGCATAACTCACCGGTTCTCTCGGTTATTTATAGCTTTGACAGTAAATTTTTGGCATCTTGTGATCAAGGTGGTGAAATTATAATCTGGAGCATGCCATCGGGCAAAATGTTGAGAAAGATTAAAGCTCATAATGAATTAATTCAGGATATCTCTTTTGCTGAAGATAACAAAACTCTTGTTAGTGCAAGTTTAGACCGATTCGTCAAACTATGGGATGTTACAACCGGCGAAAATCTTATGTCATTTGATACCGGAATAGACAACTGGTCTGTTGATCTTGTCAGCGATGCGAGTATTATTATTGTGGGATGTGCTGATGGAACTGTTAGATTTTTAAACAGAACTTCATCCGCTTCCGATTCGATTGATAAAAAAGGAACAAAGAAAAAAGGAGGTAAATAGTTATGAAAATCATAAAAAAAGTTCAAATATTTCTGGCTTTGGCTTTTGTTGTATTCATTTTCAATCTGAATGTCTCTTCGTCTCAGCTTGTTGGAACTGTTGTATCCATTACAGGCAGTGTTTTAAATTCAGTTACTCGCGAACCCGTAACTGCTTATTTAGTAGTGCTTGACGAAAATGGAAAAAGGGTAAACGCCACTCGAAGCAATTCTGCTGAAAACGGATATTACTATATTACCAGTCTTAAACCCGGTCAAAAATATTATATAACAATATCTCAGCCCAATTATTTTAAAGAAAAATTCGAAATTGAAATAGCAAATACTGATAAATACACTGAAATTTCAAAGGACTTTTTGATAACGCCTTTGAAAAAGGGGATTGATCTCCCGCTAACCATTTCTCCATTTGAGCTAAATAAAGCAAAATTGAGATATGGTTCTGAATTTCTTCTGAGCGATATCATTTCCACTTTGAAGAATAATAATGAGATAAAAGTAGATATTATCTGCTATCCCGATAATAATATTGACAAAACTGAAAATCAAACATTAACAGAAGAAAGAGCAAAATCAATTAAAACTTTTTTAGTTGAAAATGGAATTAATGAATCGAGAATTAGTATTAAATCTAATTCTACTACTGATCCAAAAAATCCTCCCCCAACTGAAAAAAGAGCAAAAGGTAAAAGATATATTGGCTCCACTTATATCAGGATTTCGGATTTTTAAAAGCTCTCTGGTTTGTTAATAAAGTGTAAATGAATCAAAATCTGAAATTAGTTGCAAATGGTTTATCTAAATCATATTACCTTTTCAGACCAATATTTTCGGATATAAATTTCGAAATTATAAATTCCGAGATCTTTGGTATTGCTGGTGAAAATGGTTCAGGAAAGTCAACTTTGCTTAAAATTTTAGCGGGGGTTTCTTCTCCAACTTCTGGCAGGGTCAATTATTTTGTTAATGATAATAAAACCGGGGATAACAGTCTATTCGAATTTATCGGATTTGTTTCACCTTATCTTTCGATTTATGAAGAATTCACTCCTGTTGAACATTTTTATATTGCTTCTAAGATTAAAGGTATAAAGCAAAATAAAGCTCTGGAATTCCATTTGTTGAATGAATTTAAACTAATAAATCGAAAAAATGACCCGATTAAAACTTTTTCTTCGGGAATGAAACAGAGGATAAAATTTATTCTGGCATTGTCCTCAGAACCCTCATTTATTTTTCTTGATGAGCCATTTACAAATCTGGATAGCGAAGGTATCAGTATAGTCATTGAGCTCATAAAATCTCATAAAGAGAAAGGTGGAATAACTGTTATAGCTTCAAATGATGACCGAGAAAAATCACTCTGCAATAAAATTATTGAGTTAAAAAAACAAAATTAGCATATTTTTAATTTATTTATTCATTTGATTGGTTATAGATAATAGTTTGATAAAAAATATTCTACATATCATTTTTCTATCATTCTTTATTTTAACCAATTATATTTTTTCTCAGGAATATATAAGAAACATATATATTGAGAGAAAGAATGTTTTCGATTCAACACAAAAAGACTGGTTTTTTGCGGCAAAACTTGCAAATTCGCTCCGGGTGGTTACAAGGCAATATATTATCGAGGATGAGTTGCTTTTTTCGGTTAATGAAGAATTAGATTTTCGATTAATTGAGGAAACAGAGAGAAACCTTAGAAATACGGGGCTTTTTACCAGTGTTAAAATTGAGCTTGATTCTGTTGGAAATGATTATTATGATGTTTATCTTACAACACAAGACCGTTGGTCAACAAGACCGAGTATTCTTTTTGGTACCGGTGGAGGGTCTCAAAATATTGGCGGAAGGATTGAAGAACTAAATTTTCTTGGCACTGCAACATATATCTCACTCGAAGGACTGTATAGAACTGAAAATAATACTGGATGGCAGGGATATTCTGAAATTAGTCAAAAAAGATTATTCCGCTCAGAATATGGATTAGAGGCAGGGTTATTTGCAAATAAATACACTACATCACAATTTCTGGGATTGAGTAAGCCTTTTCGAACTTTGGATACAAAAAGCTCTTACGGAATTTTCCTTAATAACTCTTTTGGGAATGAATTCCTGTTCAAGCCTGACAGCTCTTATGAATTGATGTTTTATCACAGCCGAAGTATGAATGCGTGGTATTCCCGTGCTTGGCGGGATATTGACAGAGTATTTTTCACTGTAAGTTTAGAACTCGAGGACATTAACAGAGGAAAACCGGAATTTAGAAGAGCTTATGATAATTCTGGAAAGATTTTGCTTGCATTTTCATCAATTTCGGAAGATTACGTTAAATCAACTAAGCTCAATAATTATCTGACCGAGGATTTCTCTATCGGCGGATGGGGAACTGCTATTCTTGGGAGAACTTTTTCACTTGGAGGAAAAGGGGATGGATTTTATTACATTGCCGGTCAGGGCGAACAATCATACTTTGACGGAAAATTATATCTCTGGGGACAATTGACAGGTGCAAGTGCATTTGCACAAAGTCGGGGATTAAACACCTATCAGGAATTCTCGGGACAAGCCTTTTATAGGGTTTATGATTGGTTGTTGTTTGCAACAAGACTCAGGCAACAGACTGTATGGAACTGGTATGGTTTGCGTCAATTAATCCTTGATAATTCCACCGGTTTGAGGGGATTCCCTGTGAACCAGATTACCGGTGATAATCGAATTGTTGGAAATATCGAAGCAAGGCTGTTTCCGGATCTTCAACTCTGGATTTTTAATTTGGGTCTGGTTGCTTTCTACGATTTTGGCACTGCCTGGAATCAAAAAACAGAAATAACAAAGACTCAATGGAAGAATTCAATTGGTATTGGTTTAAGAATTTATGATATGAAATCAACCGGCTCACACGGTATTTACAGGATTGATTTTGCGTATAATTTAAATGATAGAAAATTCGGTGAGATAATATTCACAAGCGGACAGCTATTCTCAGCTATAAAAAGTCATTTATTCAAACTACCCCGGATTTTTGGTCTTGAGTTCGATTCTGATTAATAAATAATTCGGTTGGACAAATCAATTTAAATTAAAAATTTGAAAAAATTTCATTTTATTTCTTATTTTTAATCTTGATTGTTTAATAAAATCTTAACATTATGAAAAAATTATACAATTTTGTTTTTGTTTATATTTTTTTATTAAATTTAGCTCTTCTTTCACAAGAGCCCAATCCAACATGGCTAAAACTTGTTACAAAAGATGTTGGGCTTGATTCAGCCAGATACACAAAAATTATGGCAGTTGATGTTAATAATGACAATTATCCCGATCTAATTCTTGGTGAAGGAAAAATTAATAAAAATCGAATTAGGTTATACCTAAATATTGAAAATCCTGATCCGAATTCCGAGAACAAAAGAATATTTGTTGACGTAACTGAAAGTTCCGGTATCAATACAAACCGAGCTCCCGGAAAAGAAGGACGAATTGCTGATATTTCTTCTATGGCTGATTTCGATAATGATGGAGATATGGATCTAATTACAAGTATTTATTATCATAGACTTCAAATGTATCTGGGCGAGCTTGATCCGGGCGATAGAACCGAAGTACTTCTGAATGATGGAACAGGAAAATTCATATTGAAACAAGATGCCGGGGTTCACGATATTATTGTTGATGATACTATTGCTACTGGATTGGTTAATGCTACCGGTATTGGATTTCTGGATTATGATTATGATGGGAATATTGATATTTTTATGTCCACATGGTTCACTGATTATGCTGCATTCAACAATCTGGGAACTGCGATGCCCAGCATACTTCTTAAAGGGAATGGGGATGGCTCTTTCACACATATCAAAACAAGTGGCATTCAAAAAACAGTTGAGCCAGACTATGGTGTGAACATTACTGACTGGAACAATGACGGTTGGCAGGATATAATTACATCTCCTTATTGCAGGACTGGTGGTGTTCTCTTCCGGAACAAAGGAGATGGAACTTTCGTTAATTATTCTGGTGTTGCTGATTATTCAGCACAAAAAATGAAAGGCGATAACGGACAGAATCTATGCCAATGGGAAGCCCAACCTGCTGATTTCGATAATGATGGAGACATAGATCTTTTGCAGGTTAATGTTCACGGTGGCTATGATGCCAACGAAGGAAGAACTCATGTTACTATTAATCAGGGACCAGCCGGAAATTACAAATATGTCTGGGATATAGAGCGAATCAATCGTGATGCCCCAAAGAATTCTCATCTTGGTGATCAGGGAGGTTGCTGGTTCGATCTGGACGGGGACGGTTGGCAGGATATTGCTATTTGCCAGATGGCTTATCCCCAAGCAAATCTGGAGGGACAGGAGAGACTTTATATTTGCCGTCAGAATGATAAACGTTCATTTGATGATATTTCAAGACAATTAGGAATTTTTCATACTATCAAAGAGCCACATTCCATTGAACCGATTGATTTCGATTTAGATGGCGATCAGGATATATTTGTTAGTCATCAGATTAGAGATACTCAGATTGTCGGGACAGAAAAGGTTATTAATGTTTATATGCAGGTTCAGGTTCTGCGTAATGATATTGGCAATAAAAATAACTGGGTATCTGTCAAGCTCAATCCGCCCGTTGGTTGCAACAGATCCGCAATCGGGGCAAGAATTCATCTTTACTCCGAGGGGATGAAACAAATACAGGAGGTTCAGGCTGGTTTGGGGCATTTTGCCGGACAGCAGCCATTTATCAGGAACTTCGGTCTGGGAAACAGGAATAAAATTGATTCAATTGTTGTCAGATGGCCTCAAAAAAATTTGTTAACAACAAAAGTTCTAAATCCTCCTGTAAATTCTATCATTGAAATAGATGGCAACGGAAATATCAAGATAATAAAATCCTATCTCGATGTTAGTGAGTTTGATAATTTCTACCCATTGACAGTCATTCCAAATCCTGCCGAGAATTATATTGAGATTAGCGGGTTTAATTTATTAAGCTTAATTAATGACGAGAAGTCTGTCATTACGATCTATAATAACATTGGGCAAAAAGTTCTATCTTCGGATAGGGTTACATCTTTGCCTGTTCATATTGATATATCAAATCTACCCGCAGGAATTTATTATGTTCATTTTGCGAATAGAGTAACAAAAATTATTAAAATAAGATAATCAATAATAATTAATGAGGCTGACTCAAAAAGACATTCTCTTTGGAACAAACAAGGATGTTTGTTCTACTAAATCTTTGAATTATATGGTATGTCAGGCGTCCTCGCCTGAGCGTTTATGCCTAAAATTAGTCTTTTGAGACAAGCTCATTTGGATTCAAGGCAGGGGCAGATTGTATTCCTGGTTTTATCATCAATTTTTATATCATTGAAAGGGACGAAAGAGGAAACGAGTCGTTTTACGTTTTCATACCCTTTATTTACCCCGTCAGTATTTTGGTTCCAATATTTCAAAGCCTGCTCATTAGTCAAACCGCAGAATTGCATAAGAATAGCGGCAGAAATATAGCCCGACTGATGCCAACCGTTCCAGCAGTGAAGGTAAATCGGTCCAATATTTTTATTCTTTATTACTTCAAGCACCATTAACATAATAGCTTTTAAATCATTCCGTTTCATACCAGAGTTTTGGAGATAATGCAAAGTGTCAGTGCCTGTGTCATTCACAAAAATTTTTTCTGAGGAGTTAAAATTCTTGGAATAGAGATATATAGCTTTGGAAAAGCCTTGATTGACAAGATTTATTAATCCCTCGGGAGGTAAAGGATTATGATTATCCCTTTTCAGAATTTTATTATAATAATTGTTTGCACCTCCACGATAAGCCACTCCGTGAAGAATGACTCTCATATTTCTCGTTCCATAGAGCGAGTCATAACCGTTGCCGAAATTATCTGTAATTTTTTCGTCTGCACAGCTGACTTTGAATTTATTTTTGTAAAAAAGGAATTTACTGACAACATCAGAAGTATCTTTTCCTGATGCATTTGAACAGAACAGAAGATTTATTACAGATATTATTAATAAAAATAAGAATTTATAAGAGATCATTATGCTTATTATTAAATTTATTTAGCTAATTTGAGCCACTTGAAAATATCTTTGAAAGTTGGTTTTTTTCCATACATTAGAATACCCGTTCTGTAGATTTTTGCCGCTAACCAAAGGCATCCAAGAAAAGTCGAAATCATCAAAAAGACTGATAATAAAATCTGCCAGAGAGGCACATCGGTTGCTGCAACACGGACTATCATCAAAATCGGCGAAAAAAGAGGAATAAGAGATAATACAACTGCTAATACACCATCGGGATTAGAAATAACACTACCAATGAAAAGAATGGGTATAATAATTGGAAGTGTAATAGGTGTCATTAACTGCTGGGCATCGGCTTCCTGATCAACAGCAGAGCCTACCGCAGCAAATAATGTTGAGTAAATAAAATAGCCTGAAAGAAAATAAAAAATAAAGCCAAGAATTAACCAGATTGATATTTCAGGAATTTCAAAATTCTGCATAAACGTTGCTTCTTTCCCATCAATTGGCATCCCAGCTGTAAGAGTTTCCGGAGACGGGGCAAACATAGAAGCAATTGGACCCGCCAGCGAAAGAATCCCAAGTGAGAGAACAATCCATACGATCACCTGTGTTAAACCAACAGCCCCGATTCCTACAACTTTGCCAAACATTATTTCGAAGGGTTTTGCTGAAGAGGCAATGACTTCGATGATTCTATTGGCTTTTTCTTCGATAACGGCTCTCATAACCAGACTGCCATACATAAACATCATCATATAAATCATGAAGCCAAGGAAATAGCCGACACCAGCAAAGACCTCCGCATAATCCTTTTTCGAACCTTCTTCAGTTAATTTTTCGGTCTGAACTTCAATCCCCTTATCAGTTTTATCAATTAGTTCAGGGTCTAAACCAGCCTCGGATAGCCTTTCATAGCGGATTATTTTGTTCAGATTTTTCTCTACTTTTGCAATAAAAGCTATACCGCCACCTCCACGAGTGTAAATAGTAATTTTGCTTCTTGTGGTAATATCTTCGGGAATGAAAAAGTAACCGTCAATTTCCCTGTTGAGTAACTGGTTTCTAAGTTCGGATAAGGATTGATTGGATAATATGTATTTAGCTGTGTCAATATTGACTAACTTTTGCCCAATATTTTTGTTACTTAAATCAATAATTGCAATTTTTTTCTCTGATTCACCCATACTTAGCATTGTTACTACAATTGGAATAGCTATGAGTGCAACCAATATAAGTGGACCAAGTATTGTACTGATGATAAATCCTTTTGATTTTACTTTTGTGATATATTCGTGCCGTATTATAGTCCAGATTTTGGCTGTTGATGCTTTTCTGTTCATTGGATTTGCTCCTGATTTGTTACAGTATGAATAAAAATCTCATTCAAGCTCGGCTCGCTCAGTTCAAATTTAAATAACTGAACAGACTGAACTGCCCTATTCAAAAATTCATTGACAGAGAATTGACCATCAGTAAATCTAAATTCAATCCTGTTTTTTGTTCTGTTGATAAATTTTAAATTATTAAAATCATTAATAAAGGAATCGTCGCCCTCGAATTCAATTATTATCAAATCCCTGCCATAATTGCTTTTTATTTCTCGGATACTACCCTGAAGAACGATTGAACCTTTGTTTATCAGGCAGATATCGTCACAAAGCTGTTCGGCTTGCTCCATAATATGCGTTGAGAGAATAATTGTTTTTCCCATATCTTTGAAGTCGAGGATAATTTTTTTCAAAAGCTCTGTATTAATGGGGTCAAATCCGGAAAAAGGTTCGTCCAGAATCAGAATATCGGGTTCGTGAAGAATAGTGCTAATGAATTGAACTTTTTGTTGCATACCTTTGGAAAGTTCCTGAATTTTTTTATTCTCCCAGCTTCCAGCATCGAGTTTATTCAACCATTCTTTAGCTTTTTTTCTTGCATCGTTTGCATTCATTCCTTTCAATTCTGCAAAATATATTAACTGATCAATAACTTTCAGCTTTTTATATAGCCCTCGCTCTTCAGGGAGATAACCGATTGTATTCTGGTGAATTGGACCCGCTGGTTCGTCAAAAATATATATATTCCCTTCGTCAGGTATTAATATGTTTGTTATCATTCTGATAGTTGTGGTTTTGCCGGCTCCGTTGGGTCCGAGCAGACCATAAACCTTTCCCTTATCAACAAAAAAGCTTACATTTTTCACGGCTGTATAATCACCAAAGGTTTTTTTTATTCCTTCAACTCTCAATGCAAACATTATATTATCCGTCTTTTTTTTAAGATAAATAAATCAATTCTATATACGGTTAATCAATAATTTTGTTTCTATTTTTTGGTAATATGAAGAAAAAATTATGTCTTATAACAGGTGCAACAGCGGGAATTGGTAAAGAAGCAGCTGCAATGATTGCAAAAGAAAATTTTAGTCTGGTTTTTACTGCTCGTAATTTTCAAAAAGCAGAGGAAACCAAAAAATATATAATTGAAAAAAGTGGTAATGCTGATATTCATTATTTTTTCTGCGATCTGGCTTCTTTGAATTCTATCACACGATTTTGCTCCGAATTCAGAGAAAAATATGACAGAATTGATGTTTTGATAAATAATGCAGGGACATGGGAATTCAGGTTAAATATATCCGAAGATGGATTCGAAAAAACATTTGCAGTTAATCATCTCGCACATTTTTACCTTACTCATTTGCTTCTGGATTTGATTTTAGCAGGATCAGAATCGAGAATTATTAACGTGTCATCAGCGGCTCATAAATATGCAAGATTTAATTTTGAAGATCCTGACTCATCGAAAAGTTTTGATTTTCTAAAGGTTTATGCTAATTCAAAGCTTGCAAATATCTGGTTCACAAACGTTTTAGCATTAAAACTAAAAGCAAAAAATGTAACAGTTAATAGTCTGATGCCCGGTGTGATAGTATCGGAATTGTTACGTAATCTACCTTTTCCGATCAAGCAATTGGGGAAGCTTTTTTCGAAGCCAACAATTGAAGGAGCAAAGCCAATCGTTCGTCTTGCAATCTCAGATGATGTAAAGAGTATAACCGGAACATATTTTGATGAATTCAAAATTGGTCAAATGTCCAAAGAAGCTGCCAATTTCGAAAAAGCACAGATGTTCTGGGATCTCACTGAGAAAATGATTTCTTCGAAAATTTCAAATTTTCGTTCTTTATAATTTTTAATATTTGAATTATATAAACGTATAATACAATTCATTTTATAAATTTTGGGAATTCTATGGTAAGATTAACAATTTTTATTTTAAGTTTAATTATGATAATCAATCAGACCGATGCACTATCAAAGGAAAAAAAGAAATCGAATAAAATTTTTCCTTATAAAACCTATACAGAAACACTTCAAAACGGTTTAAAGGTCATTATGATTCCAATGCCAAGCGATGGATTAGTTTCGTATTATAGTATCGTCAGAACCGGCAGCCGTGATGAATACGAGCCGGGTCATTCTGGTTTTGCTCACTTTTTTGAGCATATGATGTTCAGAGGAACAAAAAAATATCCCGGGAATGTTTACGACAAGCTTGTTATCTCGATGGGAGCCGATGCCAATGCTTACACAACAGATGACTACACCTGCTATCATCTCAGCATAACCAAGGATAATTTAGAAAAAGTAATGGAGTTGGAAAGCGATCGCTTTCAGAATTTATTCTACGAGGAGCCTGCTTTCAAAACTGAGTCGGGTGCTGTTTATGGAGAATACAGAAAAGGGAAAACCTCACCATTTTTCTGGATATGGGAAAAGCTGCTTTCGAGTGCTTTTACCAAACATACTTATAAACATACTACCATTGGTTTTGAAGAGGACATCAAAGCAATGCCAACAATGTATGATTACAGCATAAGCTTCTTCAATCGTTACTATAGACCCGAAAATGTAGTTTTACTTATCGTCGGCGATATTAATCCTAAGGAAGTAATGCCATTGGTCAAGAATTATTATGCAGAATGGAAAAAGGGATATGTACCCCCAAAAATTGAAACCGAACCGAAACAAACTGCTGAAATCGTTTCGGAAGTAATATACCCGGGTAAATCCTTGCCTATTTTGAGCATCGCTTACAAAGGAAGTGCTTATAATCCCGGTGATAAAGAAGTTTTATCTGCAATGCTACTTGGAGAGTTAGCCTTCGGCGAAAATAGCGCCTTATATAAAAAGCTCTATATTAATGAGCAAAAGGTTCAATTTCTGGAACCTCAGTTCAGACAAAATCGTGATCCATTCCTCTGGATTGTCTGGGCAATGGTTAATGATGAGAAAGATCTGGATTATGTCAAATCCGAAATTCTTGCAACTGCCGAGTATTACAAAAATAATTTGGTTCCCAAGACAGAACTAGAAAATTTAAAGAAAAGGATAAAATATATGTATCTGATGAATCTGGATACTCCTTCGAAGGTTGCAGGGAATCTGGCAAGAGAGATAGCAATTACTACTTCTGTTGAATCTGTTGATATATATTTTGCTACTCTGGAAAAAATCACACCCGAAGATATTCAAAAGGCTGCCAAAAAATACTTTAACGCTGAGCAAAGAACTATTGTAACTTTGAAAGGGAGCATGTAATATGAAATTTAAACTTTTTTTATTATTATTCATTAGTTTATTTACATTTCTATCACAGCAACTTATGGCAAAAAATGTTGAAAAAGTTTTATTACCTGTTAAAGATGATCCAACAATTTCATTCAGAATTTGGTTCAAGGTTGGATCTCAGGATGATCCCAAAGGCAAAGAAGGTTTAGCCTACATAACTGCAAAAATGTTAACCGACGCATCTACAAGAAATAATACATACGAAAAAATACTTGAAAAGCTTTATCCAATTGCTTCATCATACAGTCAAAAAGTTGACAAGGAAATGACAGTTATCTACGGGCGTACCCACAAAGATAATGTCAATGAATTCTATCAACTTTTTACTGATGCAATATTATACCCTGCTTTCAGCGAAGATGATTTCAAGCGTATCAAAACTAATGCTTTGAATTATATTCAAAACGATTTGAGATATTCAAATGATGAAGAATTAGGCAAAGCAGCACTTTATGGATTTGTTTTCGAAGGCACTCCCTATTCTCACCTTACAATTGGTACGGTTGAAAGCTTAAACAATATGACACTTGATGATGTTCGGGGCTTTTATGAAAGATACTACAACCGATATAATTTTGTTATCGGTTTAGCTGGTGGGTATGATGATAAACTGGTTGAAAAACTCGAAAAAGATTTATCCCGACTCGGCGATGTCCGTTCTCAAACACCACCGAAACCAAACGTTAAACCAATTCAAGGTTATAATTTTCTACTGATTGAAAAAGATGCAGACGCAACTGCAATCAGTTTCGGTTTCCCGATAAATATACTAAGAAACGATGAGGATTTTGTTGCTCTCTGGGTATTTAATTCCTGGTTTGGTGAACATCGAAATCAATCGAGCCATCTATATCAAGTTATAAGGGAAAAAAGAGGATTGAATTATGGTGATTACTCATACATTGAAACATTTCTCGATGGCGGTCAGAGAAATATGCCCGAACCCAATAATCCGAGAAGACAACAAATATTTGAAGTTTGGATAAGACCTGTCCAAAACCAACACAGGCACTTTGCTTTGCGCGCTGCATTGAGAGAGTTAAAGAAAGTTGTGGATAACGGTCTGAGAAAAGATGACTTTGAGCTGACAAAAAAATTCCTCTATTCTTATAGTCTTAATTATGCCCAAACAACTATGGATAAACTTGGTTATCAGATTGATAGCAAATTCTATGGCGTCAATGATGATGGTAATTATATCAGTTATTTCAGAAAAAAACTCAATTCATTGAAGCTGGAAGACGTTAATCGTGCTATAAAAAAATATATTCAATATGATAACATCAAATTTGCGATAGTAACAAAAAATGCTGAAGAATTCAAAGAAGAACTCATCAACAATATCCCAAGTCCTATCACCTATGTTACTCAGGTTGATGAATCGGTTTTGAAAGAAGATTTGGAAATACAGAATTATCAATTGAATATTGATAGAGACAAAATCAAAATTATAAAAGTTGATGAAATGTTTCAGAAGTAATATTCCATTTAATTTTGATTATGAACTTTAAGGAACTAAAGAAAAATATCGAGGAGACAGTCAGTGTGATACGCCAGAGCACTGACTTTTCTCCTGAAATCGGAATTATTCTCGGGACAGGTCTTGGGCAAATAGCCTATCAAATTGAAAATCCTATTTCCTTCGAATACGATTCATTGCCACATTTTCCGATTTCTACTGTTGAGTTTCACAAGGGCAGATTGATATTAGGAACTCTTAACAATAGAAAAATTGTGGCTATGCAGGGAAGGATGCACTATTATGAGGGCTATTCGATGCTAGACATTACATATCCCATAAGAGTTATGAAATTTCTCGGTATAAAACAATTAATTATCTCGAATGCCTCTGGAACTTTTAATCCTGATATAAGAAAAGGCGAAATTGTTATACTCGAAGACCATATAAATCTTTTGGGTCAAAACCCATTGATTGGCTATAATGAGGAAATCTTCGGTCCCCGATTTGTTGATATGAGCGAACCATATTCCCGAAGATTGATTAATTTAGTAAAGAATATCGCCAAGAGCAAAAACTTAGTTCTAAAAGAAGTTGTTTATGCTGCAATGACTGGACCAAGCCTCGAAACAAGAGCTGAATATAGATTCTTAAGAATTATAGGTGCTGATATTGTCGGGATGAGCACAGTTCCGGAAACGATTGTAGCCCGTCAGATGGGCTTGGAAGTGCTCGGTTTATCAATAGTAACCGATGAATGCTATCCCGAATCACTGAAACCAATTGATATAGATGATATCTTAAAAACCGCTGCAGAATCAGAACCAAAATTATCTATGTTAATTTATGAGTTGCTTCCATTAATATAAAATATTTTTTATTAAGTCTTGTTTATTCATTAGTTTAAATAACTCAAATTAGCAAACGAAAGAAATGTTATGAAATATTTATCAATTCTGATAACATTCAGCTTATTGTTTTTAATATCCTGTTCTCAGGAAGAAAGAATTATTGACCAGAGCAATCAAAATTGGAAAACTCTGATTTCTACTTCAGATGTAAATAATTCAATAAAATTGATCGAACAACCAACGGGCAAAATCATTAAGGAAGATATCTTTTTGGAAGCTAACGGTGAATTATTAGGGTCTAAAGTTAATAAAATGACAGAATTTCAAAAGAAAATTTTTCTCTTTATGCCCGAAATTTACAAAATAGAAGTTGTTGACAAAGATAATTTTAAAAGATTTTCCACAATTGATTTCGCTGCTGAAAAAAAATCACCGACAGGAATCTGCTTTGCAAACGCAACCACTGCTTATATATCATTTGGAAATGATTCAACGGTTGATGTCCTTGACCTTACAAATTTTAAAATCGCAAGAACAATAAAGGTTGGAAAAGAACCTTTTTCGATTGTTAATTCGGGGAATCAGATTTTTGTTGCAAATAAGTTGGATAACACTGTTTCAGTAATAGATACAAGAACAAATGAGGTTACACATACAATAAAAGTGCCACAGGTTCCGCTGTTTCTTGACGTATCTCCAGATGGCGCAAGGGTTGTTCTGATTTCCTCCGGAACTGGAAAATATGATGCAGCCGAGACGAAATCACCTGCTTATATAACACTTATTGACATTGCAACAAAACAAATTCTCAAATCCAAAGAATTAGGCAGAACGGGCATAAATCCAATTGAACAAGTTCCGACAGCTCTTGCTTCTACAACCTCGAATTCAGGTTTTGTCTCAACTAATGAATTCCTAATTAGGATAAATACACTCAACGGGGATGAAATTACTAATATGGGCAAAGGTAATCATTTAACACTGTCATATAACTATAAACGTGATGAACTAATAATAATAAGACAGACTACAAAAGGAATAGAGGGTATAACTGCAAATTCTTTGACAGGAAAACAAATACAGAAATTATATATTCCTCAAAATTTTATTTCACTAATTCCTTATCAATAAAAAAGATAATCATTTTTGCTAACTTAATCCTTTAAGTTTGAAAATTTTTTAAATTATTTTCTCTTTTTATAAGTTTATTATTTTAATAAATATACCCTTTCTTTTGCCAAATAATTTGCCAAATAATTAATATTATCCTAAGTTTTGTTAAAGTTTATTAAAATTAAAACATATAATTAATATATTCATTAAATTAGAAATTTGAAAATAATAAGATATTTATTTTAGTCTTTATTAAGGACAAATTAGAGTGATAATATGAAATTAGCAATATTAACAGGTGGTGGAGATTCCCCGGGTATGAACGCTTTTGTGAGAGCTATAGTCAGAAGTGCATTGAATATCAAGCCTTCGAGTTCAGTCTGGGGGGTAGTTGATGGCTGGAGAGGTTTAATTGATGGAAATTTCCGCAAACTATCAAAAAAAGATACTGCGGGGATTGTTCATCAAGGGGGAACAATTCTGGGCACGTTAAGGGTTCCTGAGCTTAAGGACGACAAAGATATGCAGGACGGGATTGCAATGAATCTTCACGATAATTTCTTTGATTATTTATTTATTATCGGTGGGAACGGTTCTCTTGCTGCGGCAAATGTTATTGATAATATTAATAAAAAGAAAGGATTACGAACAAAAATATTATTTGCACCCGGCTCAATTGACAACGATGTTTGCAATAATTACGGCTTCTCAATCGGTTTTTATAGTGCCATTGACAAAAGTCTTGAAATGCTTGAATGGATAAGGGACACGGCGAGCTCTCACCGAAGGGTATATATAATCGAATCAATGGGCAGAGATTCGGGTTATTTAGCTTTTTTTGCTGGCATTGCTACCGGCGCTGAGTATATTATAAGACCGGGAGAAAATGTTGATTTTGATAAACTTGTTAATATGATTGGAGAAAGGGAACGAGATACTCGTATTATTGTAGCAGAAGGATATGAAAAAAGCGGTGAAGAAGTCAGGGAAATTTTGGAAGATTTATTTAATAAAAGAAACATAAAACACGAAATCCGTCAGGTTGATATGGGTTATTTTCAGAGGGGCGGCAAAGCTGCCGTCAAAGATATTCTACAGGCAAGCTGGTTAGGGTATTGTATGGTTAAAGACGCATTCAATGGATGCGGGAGCGGATTTTATTCATGTTTTTACGTTGGGAGCAAACCATCTGTGATTTCTCTGGACAAAGCAGTTAACGATGAAAGCGTTAATACGATAGAGATTCCTCAGGAAATAATTGATTTTGCTCTTGCTTTGAGATAGGATTTTGTTGAATTTTGAATGAAAAAAGATGAAATATTCTTATATAGCAATAATATCATTAAGTTTTCTGATAATAGGAATTTTATGGCAATTGTCTCAATCAACCGTTTCAGCTTTTGATGTGGCAAGGGCTGAAAATCTTTATATCAATCAATGTGCAAATTGCCATAGAAGAGATGGTTCCGGGGTTAAAAGGGTATATCCTCCACTTAAAAATGCTGATTACGTTAAAAACGGAAATACTATAGAATTGCTAAGAGGAATGCTATTCGGGCGATCGGGAAGAATTGTTGTTAATGGTTATACTTATAATGGAGTAATGACAACCGAGATAGACAATAATCTTTCTGATAATGATATTGCTCTGATTTTAAATTATGTTTACGTCAAACTTAACGATATAACTGATAGAGTTGTTACTGAAAAAGATGTTAAAGAAGCAAGAAAACTTGGCAAACTACCGCCACACAAATAAAAAAACTATAATAATTATAGCTTCTTTACTTGTTTTAATTTGGATATCATATCTAAATGCAACTCCTGAGTTTTCGGTGTTGACTGGCAACCGATGTTCCTCCTGTCATTTAAATTTTCAGGGCGGGGGAATGCGAAAAGAATTTGGCTGGAATTTTGGAAAGGATTTTACAGTTCTAACTCCTTCTGAGGCTGGATTAGAAGGCTTCTACAATTTTTTTGACAAGAAAAAATATACCCTTTTAGATAGATTTCTTGCAGTGGGAACTGATTTCAGATACCAAACAACCCGAAGCCACAAATATGAAGATGCCAAAAGAAAATATTATCCTATGCAGGCTTCCCTTTATATAAATTCTGATCCTTTTGATTGGCTGCGTTTGGACGGTCAATATAATTTTGGAAAATTAGTTTTCCCCGGGCAACAGGAATGGGCGGCTTCGGCTTATTTTCAACCCTTTGTTGATGGTCCTATTTTAAGGATTGGAAATTTTCAGCCTTCTATTGGTTTGCGAGATTGTGATATGACTATGCTCGACAGAAGAATCCCTACTCCGGATGGCTCCCAAACAATAATACCCCCTGATTATGCTGAAATCGGTGCTGAATTGATTTATGAAAATCCAAAATGGTTCTCGCTCTTTGCTGGTATATTTGATTCAAAAAATCTCTGGGCTAATGCTTTTTTCGGTAGAGAAACAAAGATCGTTTCAATCCTGCATAATCCAAGCTTTACCTTCAAATTTATTGTTTATCCCCAATGGATAGATGATTATCCTCCGTCATTAATAGGTAGTTCAATTCTTATTAATGGTAATTTAATTTTCCTGAATTCATTTCTCGGATTTTCTGTAACTGATGACTTTATCTTTTCGTTCCGTTTTTCGTTGTTGAATAAACCGTATGAAAGATACAGTTATTCCATAATTCCCTCATTGACTTACATTGCTTATAAGGGAATTTTATTAGGGATAAGGGCAGAATATGGTAAGGCAGACATAATAACCCCAAATAAAGAAATAATACCGATATCTACATACCAAATGGTAGCCAATGCAAAAATTTTATTGATTCCATATATTGAATTTATTCCTGAGTATCGTTTTATAGCAAGTGAAGAATATAAATCATTTCGCTGGTCTCTGCAGATTCATATTTATTATTGATGGCAAAGATAAAATTCATTTAAAATAAATTATTTTATAAACGTGTTAACTGCTGAAATTTAATATATTTAGAAAAATGAGCAAATCAGAATTAGTAGAAGAAATCCTCAAATTATTCAGACGTGAGGATAAGCCGCTACAATTAAACCAAATATCCAAGCAATTAGGCATAAAATCAGATTCGAACAGATATCAAATACTTAAACTTGCCCTTGCTGAACTATGTCGTCAGGAGATTCTTAATAAATCAAACAGAAGAAGATACTCTTTGAATAATGCTTTTGGCATTAATACTTTTCAGGGAATAATCGAAATCAAAGATGACAGGGGGATTGTTACCCCGCTGGAAAGTTTGGATATTAACGGTAACGGAAAAAAAGACAAGAAAAAAGCCAAAGGGCAAAAAATTTATATCAAAAGAAAAGACTTACTAACAGCTCTCGATGGAGATACCGTTTTAGTCAGGATTTTTGCAAAAAGAGATAACAAGAAGCATTTCGGAGAGGTCGCCGATATTATCAAACGGAAAGAAAGAAAAATAACCGGAATTATTGAATTCGACGGGACTTTTTATTTTCTGATTCCTGATGAGGATATTTATTACGTTGATTTTCTTGTGCCGCCTGCTATGCTAAACGGTGCAAAGCATGGTGATAAAGTAGCTGCAAAATTTTTAAAATGGGACAATCCGCAAAAAAGCCCCTTAGCTCAAATAACTGAAATTCTTGGTAAAGCTGGCGACCCAAAGACTGAATACCTATCTATTCTAAAGGAATTTTCACTCCCCGAAAGTTTTTCTGACAAAGTATTAAATGAAGCACAAGAAATAGCCACCCAGTTCGAAAAGCTCAAAAATCATAAAGATTTAATCAAGGCAGAAGATTTATCTGCCATACGGAATGATGTGGTTCATCGAAGACTTGATTTAAGGGATAAACTGATTATTACAATTGATCCTGCAGATGCTAAAGACTTTGATGATGCCCTTTCGCTTGATTTTTTGGATAATGGAAATTATTTGCTTGGGGTTCATATTGCAGATGTTAGTCATTTTATTCAGCAAGGTTCTGAACTGGACAAAGAAGCTTTGAAGCGTGGAAATAGCTGTTATCTTGTTGACAGGGTTGTTCCTATGCTCCCAGAGGAAATATCAGGAAACATTTGTTCATTACTGCCAAATAAATTGAGATTCACATTCTCGGTCTTTTTGGAAATAAGTCAGTCAGGAATTCTCAAAAATTATTTCCTTGCCGAATCAATGATAAAGAGCAAGAAAAGATTTTCCTATGACGAAGTTCAGGACATAATAAGAAAATATTACGAATCCAAGCAGTCTGATAAAAAACTGAATGAAAAAAATACAAAAAAAGCGGAACTGAACGAACTGATTATCAATCTTCATAAACTCGCATCTTTGCTAAGAAAAAAGAGGTTCAGCAAAGGAGGAATAAACTTTGAAACTATTGAAGTCAGATTTGTGCTGGACGAAAACAACAGACCAGTTCAGGCAAAACTAAATTCCAGCAATGAATCCACACAACTCGTGGAAGAGTGCATGCTTCTTGCAAACAAAACTGTTGCAGAACATATTAAGATTTTATCTCGCAGGAACTCACTTAAATCGAAATTACCATTTCTTTACAGAATCCACGATGAACCTAATGAAGAAAAGTTAAAATCAGTTCTTGATTTTATCAAGATTTTCATCCATAATGGTTCTCCTATGAATGGCAGTTCAAAGGCAATCAATGATTTTCTTCAAAAATTCGAGGGAACTCACGAGAAACCAATAGTTCATCAGATGCTAATCAGATCAATGCCAAAAGCAGAATACTCGAATATAAATATTGGTCATTACGGACTTGGATTCAAAGAATATACTCATTTCACTTCCCCGATAAGGCGTTATCCTGACCTGATTGTTCACCGCTTGTTGAAAAGCTATATCAATGGAGAATTTGACAAAAGGGGGCTTTTAAAGCTGGAAAGACAGCTGGAGGATATCGGTGAAAATTGTTCATTAACTGAAAAAAATGCAATGGAGGCAGAAAGAGCCTCTGTTAAAATTGCTCAATCAGTCCTTGCGTCAGAGTATGTGGGGAAGGAATTTCTGGGAACCATCTCAGGAGTAACTAATTTTGGATTATTTGTAATGCTTGACGACCTCTATGCAGAAGGTTTGGTTCATATAAGAGACCTTTACGATGACTATTATGTACTTGACGAGAAGAATTTCTGCTTAATAGGTAAAAGAAGAAATAAGACATTTCGATTTGGCGACAGAATCAAAGTTAAAATAATAAAAGTAAATGTGGACAAAAGAAAAATTGACCTTATCCTTTCTTAATAATTGAAAAATTGTCAATTAGCAATTAATAAACAATTTATTACGTCTTAATTTCTGATTACAAACAAAGAAAATTATTAAATCGGTGTTTTAATGAGTGATAAAAAAAGTGGAGATAATAAAGATTTCAAAAAGATGAATCCCTTTGGTGATTTTAATCAATTTGGAAATAAAAACAGCAACGACCAGCAGATGAAGTTCATGCGAAATATAATCGTATGGATAATTCTTTTTGCCGGTGTTGTTTCGATATATATGTTTATGCATGGAAACCAGAAACCTGAATGGCCTGTTACATATACCCAGTATCTCGAATTTCTTAATGAAGAAAGAATTAAATCTGCTGTAATAACTAAATCCCAATTGAACGACTTTGATTTTCATGGCGAATTGAAATCAGTTGTTAAAATGAATATTGAAGGGCGATATCGTGATGTCAGATATTTTGTAACAAAACTTGGGACAGTTGATTCGAAAACAGAAGAGGTTTGGACTTCCAAGGGAATAACTTTTTCTTACGAAGATGGGAATAATCCGTGGTGGGGTGCTTTACTATCAATTTTGCCATGGATATTATTGATTGGAGTTTATATTTTCTTTCTTCGAAGGATGCAAGGCGGCGGCAGTGGTAAAGGAGGAATTTTTTCATTCGGTAAATCCCGGGCAAAAATGCTGAATGAAAATCAGGTGAAAGTTACATTCGAAGATGTTGCAGGGGCAGATGAAGCAAAATATGAATTACAGGAAATTATTGAATTTCTGAAAGATCCGGCGAAGTTTCAAAGACTGGGCGGCAAAATACCACGCGGTGTGCTACTGCTGGGACCTCCGGGAACTGGAAAAACTTTGCTTGCAAGAGCTATTGCTGGCGAGGCTCAAGTTCCTTTTTTCTCGATTTCGGGAGCTGATTTTGTCGAAATGTTTGTTGGAGTGGGAGCAAGCAGAGTAAGGGATTTATTTGATCAAGCTAAAAAGCATTCCCCATGCATTGTGTTTATTGATGAAATTGATGCTGTTGGCAGGCAAAGAGGTGCAGGTCTTGGAGGCGGCCATGACGAAAGAGAGCAGACACTTAATCAATTACTTGTTGAAATGGACGGCTTCGAGCAAAACAGCAGCACTATTATTATTGCTGCAACAAACAGACCCGATGTTCTGGACCCCGCATTGTTACGTCCCGGTAGATTCGATAGGCAGGTTGTTGTTGACCGGCCTGACGTCAAAGGCAGGGAAGGAATTTTCAAGGTTCATACAAAAAAATTACCTCTTGGGGATGATGTTGACATAACAATTCTTGCCAAAGGAACACCCGGTTTATCGGGAGCCGAAATAGCAAATATTGTCAACGAAGCAGCTCTTCTTGCAGCAAGAAGAAATAGCGACAAGGTTACAATGTATGATTTTGAAAATGCCAAAGACAAAGTCCTTATGGGAATTGAGCGTAAGAGTCTTGTTATTTCTGATAAAGAAAAAGAAATAACCGCATATCACGAAATGGGTCATGCTCTTGTTGGAAAATATATACCAAATTCCGATCCCGTTCATAAAGTAACTATTATTCCTCGTGGACGTGCATTAGGTGTTACATCATATTTACCAAACGAAGATTTTCATTCTCTTTCCAAAGAATATATACTTGGTAGAATAGTTACTTTGATGGCAGGCAGAGCTGCCGAGAAAATAATTTTCAATCATCTTTCGACAGGTGCTTCAAACGATTTGGAAAGAGCCACAATGTTAGCACGTAAAATGGTTTGTGATTGGGGTATGAGTGATGTGTTGGGACCTGTTACTTTTGCTAATAAGCACGAAGAGGTTTTCCTCGGTAGAGAAATTGCACAACCACGTGATCATAGTGAACAAACAGCTCAGATTATTGATTCAGAGGTTAGAAAAATACTTATTGATTGTTATGATCAAGCCGAAAGTATTCTTAAAAACCACATAGAATTATTACATAAGACCTCGAAAATTTTACTCGAACGAGAAACTTTAGAGTCTGAGGAACTCGATATGATAATTAATGGAGAGGAATTACCACCTATTAACCTCAAGAAACTAAATGCCTATAGATCCATTAGAAAAAACGGTGAACCTGATCCGGTTGAATCAGAATCTGAAATTATACCTTCAAGGAAATAAATTTTTTGATTATTTTTTCCTTAAATGTAATTCAGTCTGACGCGATCGAAGTAGTTATTAATGATTTTTTATTAATCATCCAGAAAAAAAAAAGGAAAAGGAAATATTATTGATAATTAAAATTGCTTTAAATTAACAGACTTATCATAGTAAATAATTCAACTGAAATGAAAAATAAAAATTAAATTAATTTTTTTCAGGATAAATATTTAAATTCATTTTGTAACTAAACACAAATTTAATTGTTAAAGTAATTTTAAAAAAAATGAAATATTTACTTATAATTTTTTTATTGATTGCTTTGCCAATAACTGGATATAGTGAATATAAAAATACGAGGGTACGGCTTTATTTGAAAACCAAACTTGGCGAGGAATTTAACTCTCTGGTTTTTGGAATTGATAAAGAGGCAACAGACTATCTGGATAAAAATATTGGCGAGCAGGAATTATTTCCGGGTCATCCCCCTTCGGGTTTGCATGCTGTTTTTGTTATTTATGACTCTCTCCAAAAAGAAAATGTCTGGTCTTATCTGGATTTAAAGAGTTTCCCGGAATTAGATACGGGTTATAAATACTATAGAATTGATGTTCAATACCATGTCGGAGATAATCTGATTTTTGAGTGGAGACCCTTCGGAGATGAAATCAAGGAGGCATGGATTAACGATATAATAACCGGAAACGTTGTGAAAATTAATATGAAGGACTCAACTTCTGCCTTTGTTGACAATCAGTTCATTAAAAAGTTTGATATAAAAGTAAAGTATGAATCAAATACAAGTGTAGATGATGAACTGGATGAAGAAAATTTATTATATCCAAGCCCTGCAAGGGATAAACTTTATATTTCATTCAATCAAGGTATTGATAATTTAATTATATATAATTCATTTGGAAAAGAGGTTTTCAACGAAATAATCAAAAATAGTAAAGCAACAGTTGACATAAGTATTTTGTCAGCAGGTATGTATTTTATTAAATTAAATTGTGCTAATAACAAAACAATCATCCGGAAGATAGTTAAAATCTAATTAAAGAAAAATGTTTATAATTAAAATATAAGAAACACGTTACTAAATTTCATTATTAAGGGAGAGATTATTGGCAATTGATAACAAAGACAGAACTGATAATGAATTAACAGTTTCAGAAGCAACGCTACGAAAAGGTTCAAAGAATTCTAATTATCAAAATTCAAGCAATCAGGAAAGTGCTAATACATCTAATGCTCAGAACAGCAAAAAGAAACAACCCCAGAATCTAAAGCAAATCAACACAAATCAGAAGACTCAAAATACAAATATTCAAAGGACACAACAGCAAAAAGAACAGGAAAAAATACAAAGACAGAATGACATATTGGTTTCTGTTGTAATACCTCTTTTAAACGAGGAAGAATCATTGCCCGAATTAGTTCTACATCTTGAACAGGTTCTTGGGAAATTAGCTGGCAAGAGATATGAAATTATATTCATTGATGATGGCTCCACTGATAATTCATTTAATGTGATAAAGCAAATCAGAGCAAGAAACCAAAGAGTAAGGGCTTTCAGGTTCCGAAGAAATTACGGAAAATCAGCAGCTCTTTCTGTGGGCTTTCAACATGCCAAAGGTAGAATTATAATCACAATGGATGCTGATTTGCAAGATGACCCCGATGAAATTCCCAATCTTATCAATAAAATCCGTGAAGGATATGACCTTGTTTCTGGCTGGAAGAAAAAGAGATATGACCCAATTACAAAAACATTACCATCAAAATTTTTTAATTTCGTTACTTCTTTATTCAGCGGGGTTAAGCTTCATGATTTTAATTGCGGGTTGAAAGCATATAAACAGGAACTTGTCAAAGATTTACAGGTTTACGGCGAAATGCATAGATATATACCAGCGCTTGCTCACTGGGAGGGCTATAAGGTTACAGAAATACCTGTTCAGCACCACCCAAGAAAATATGGCAAGACAAAATTTGGTGTTTCACGTTTTCTTAAAGGGTTTCTTGACTTGCTAACTGTGATGTTCACCACAAGATTTTTAAAAAGACCATTACATTTTTTTGGAACGCTCGGGGGAATTTTTGCTTTATCGGGTTTTGCAATTGATTTGTATTTATTGATTGATTGGATAATTGGAAGAACTTACCTAAGCAACAGACCACTTGCATTGTTTGGTATTGCACTGATTATTGTGGGCGTTCAACTGATTTCTCTTGGTTTGCTGGGTGAACTGATAGCCAAAAATATGTTTGAAAAAGTAAATTATAAAATTAAGGAAAGATTATAAATTCAGAACGGCATAATTATGTTAAAAATATTAAAACCGATTATATTGTTTTTTACTTTGTTTTTTATCAATTACTCATTGTTCTCACAATTTAAGAATTTAAGTATAACAAGTGGTATCTCCACAATCAGTATTCTTGGAGAAAATCCGGGGGCTAAATCAATTATTGAAAGGGATACTACAAAAGAACCGATTTATGGAGGCAGTTTTAAGACACCGCAGGCTTGTTTTAGCTTTCAGGTAAATGTTGGTCTCGATGATGAGAATAAATTCATTGTTCCTATTGGTTTTGAATATGTCTATTTTAATGCAATGGAAAGAATACCCGCAGCAACTCAATTAACTGTTTATCTGAGGCACTCAATTTCAGTTCCTACATTTTATACCGGTTTTCAGTTTCAATTTATGAAATTTCCATTAGCTAATGTAAAAGCTTATGCCGGGTTAGAAGCCCGAGCCTCATTTGTGCAGGAAGGTGTATTTTACAGGCGTTTCTATTATCACGCTCTTGATTCATCCTTCATATATGAATCCAAAACAAAAGACGCTGCTACCAGATTTGGTGCTGTTCTAAGGCTTGGTTTTCAGGGAGAGGTTATTGATCCTTGGTTTGTCAATTTCAGCGCCGCTTATGGTGTTATGAATTTACTGGGACGGAATGATAAACGAGGCGAATTATTAACACCTCTGACAAATTTCGAAACAAAAGAGTCTTTGGTTTTTAATTTTCATCTGGCTTTATTGATTCAATACAGGCTTTGATCTGATGCAGGATGATATTAATTTGATATATAAAAGCGATTGTTTATACTTCAAGGGATATATTCCCTGCAAACCCCATAAGGAAAAAGGAGTTCATTGCGATAAATGTGATTATTATGCCCCCAAAGAAAAGATTATTCTCATTATCAAGCTTGGTGCCATCGGAGATGTAATCCGGACAACACCGCTGATTCATAAAATCAAAAAAGAACACCCTGATGCTTTAATTTGGTGGCTCACTTATACTCCCGACATTCTTCCATCGGTTGTTGATGCCAGATTTAAATATGATGTTGAATCTATCACAATTTTTCAAGCTACTAATTTTTACAAAATTATCAATCTTGACAAAGACCCTCAAGCAGGTGCATTGACTTCCCTTTTAAGAGCTGATGAAAAATACGGCTTTACTTTCTTGAATGGAAAACCATCTCCTTTGAATGATTTAGCTAAACACAAATTTCTGACAGGGCTTTTCGATGATGTCAGCCAGAAGAACAAAAAATCCTATTTAGAAGAAATCTTCGAAATTTGTGGTTGGAATTTTGCCGGAGAAGAATATATCCTCGATTGCGACTCTTATGATAGTTGGAATTTACCAGATGAAGGAAAGAAAATTATTGGACTGAATACCGGTTGCGGGGAACGATGGGTTTCGAGACTCTGGAAAAATGAAAACTGGATAGAGTTGATCAAATTACTTAAAAATGAAGGCTATTTTCCATTACTTCTTGGTGGTTCTCAGGAAGATAATAATAATAAATACCTTTCCAAACAAAGCGGAGCATATTATCCCGGTCATTTTTCTTTGAAAGAGTTTATTTCTCTTGTTAATCAGTGCGATGTTGTTGTTTCAGCTGTTACGATGGCAATGCATATTGCAATAGGACTGAAAAAGCCATTGGTCTTGATGAATAATATTTTTAATCCTTATGAATTTGAGTTATACGGCAGGGGAGAAATAATTCAACCAGAGAAGGAATGTAAATGCTATTTTAGTCCAAAATGTAAAAATCCAGATTATTTTTGTATGGATCACATTAAACCAATCACTATTTTCAACTCAATTTGTAAAATTCTTTCAAGTCAAGATTAACAATTCCAATTTAAATATGCTTCCATCAAACTCAAAACAATTTGTAGAGCTTAAAGTGGAATCAGCTGGTTTCACAGGAGTTGGAGTTGCAAGATTGGATAATCTTGTCTATTTTGTTGATGGAGCAATACCGGGGGACATTGTCAAAGCAAGAGTTTTAAGAAAAAAAAAGAAACATGTTGAAGCTACTATTGAGGAGGTGATAGTTCCATCAATTCACAGAATTGAACCCAGATGCAGTCATTTCGGAGTTTGCGGAGGTTGCTCCTGGCAGAATATGAATTACGAACAGCAAATTCAATGGAAGAGACAACATGTTATTGATGCTTTTCAAAGAATTGCAGGATTGAAAGTTGAGAGCTACTTCGATACCATACCAGCAGAGAAACATTTTTTTTACAGGAATAAAATGGAATTTTCATTTGGGGATTCAAGGTGGCTGACTGACGAGGAAATACAAGGAGGTAATGAAGTTCAGAACAAAAATTTTGCTCTTGGACTTCATATTGCCGGACGATTCGATAAAATACTCGATATTAAGGAATGCCATATACAACCAGAATTCGGCAACAAAATACTTAATATCATACGTGAAAAAGCTTTAAGTCTGGGATTAAAGGCATATAATTTGAGATCACACACCGGATTCTTAAGAAATCTAATTATAAGGTCATCATTATATTCTTCTGAAATGATGATAATTTTGCTTACTGACGCAGTGAAGGAAGCATCGGATGGAACTTTTCTAAACTGGTATTATAGGGAATTCCCGGAAGGATTACCCGAACAAGTATCACTTTTGCATTCCTTTCACACAGGTTTTTCACCCGTCTATTATGGGGACTGTAATGTAATTAAAGGAAAAGATTTTCTGATTGAGGAAATTAATAATATCAAATTTAAAATATCTCCATTTTCTTTTTTTCAAACAAATAGTTATCAACTGAACAAATTTGTTAATTATATTATTAATTCTGCAGATTTAGAAAAAGAAAGCATTGTTTGGGATTTATATTGCGGAGCCGGCTCAATAACTTTACCGGTATCAAAAAGTGTTAAGGAAATATTTGGTTTCGAGATTTCGGCAAGTAGCATAAACGATGCAAATGTCAATAGGACAATGAATAATATTCAAAACGCTAACTTTTATTGCATTGACCTTCATTCAAAGGATATTTCATCAAAAATGAAAGATTTTCCGAAACCCGACAGAATAATAATTGACCCTCCACGTGCAGGAATGCACAAAAATCTAATTCAGGTGTTAAAAGAAGTTGCACCGCGGAAAATAGTTTATGTTAGTTGTAACCCCACGACACAGGCAAGGGATTGTGCAGAACTCGATGAATATTATTCAGTTAAATCCGTTACTCCCATTGATATGTTTCCCCAGACTTATCATATTGAATCAATAGCAACTCTGGAAAAAAAGTAGAGCTTTATGCCAAAAATTCATAAATATAATATATCTGAAATATTTTATTCAATCCAAGGCGAGGGAACAAGAGTTGGACGCCCCTGCGTTTTTATTCGATTTCAGGGTTGCGAGCTTAGGTGTGAATGGTGCGACACTCCCTACGCCCTTGATATCAAGCATAAAGAAAAGCAAATGTCATTCGAAGAAATAATCAAATGCGTTAAAAAATATAATTGTTCTTTTGTTATGTTCACCGGTGGGGAGCCTCTTTATCACAAGGGTGCTGGAGAACTAATCGAGTGGTTTTGCGAAAATAATTTTGAAGTTGTAATCGAAACCAACGGTCATCAGTCAATAGCTGCAGTTGACCGGCGGGCAAATATTGTTATGGATATTAAATGTCCGGGCTCAGCTATGCAAAAATTTAATAATTATGATAATTTAAAGTATCTGAAAAAAACAGATGAAGTGAAATTTGTTATCAAGGACAGGGAAGATTTTGATTTTGCTGTTGAAATAATAAAAAAATATAAAATCAACGAAATAGTTGATAATATTTTGTTTTCCCCTGTATTCGGAAAGCTCGAACCAGTAATTCTTGCCGGGTGGATTTTAGACAAAAAAATGAATATAAGAATGCAGTTACAAATCCATAAATTTATTTGGCATCCGGAGACAAGGGGAGTTTGACTCACCACTTTTTCTGAAGATTGCGGTTTCCACTCGGAACTAACTGTTTACGGACATCTTTTTGAACTTTTTTCTCATCGTTTCTGATTGCATTTAGCATTCTTTGAGCATCTTCCTTTGAAATTTTTGGTTGCTGCTCTTTTTGATTTTTATCTTGTTTATCTTTCTGATTCTGATCGTCAGATTTTGCTTGCTGATTGTCTTTGTTCTTGTCCTTATTCTGCTCTTGTTTATTCTGGTTCTGCTTTTGCTCATTATTATCTTTGTTTTGCTGATTTTTTTGATTTTGCTGCTGCTGTTGTTGTTCCTGTATGAGCATTTTTTTAGCATATTCAAGATTATATTTAGTATCGAGGTCATCGGGTTTCAAGCGAAGCGACTTTTTGTATGCATCAATACTTTCAGGATATTTTTTTGCTTTGAGCAGAGAGTTGCCAAGATTGTGATAAGCTTTTGCAAGAACATCCTTATCAATTTTTTGATTAGAGAGGTTTTGATAAATATTGCCAGATTCCTCGAACCTTCCTTGTTTATAAAGAGAATTGCCAAGGTTAAAGTTTGCTTTTAATGAGTTGCTATCGGTTTCAAGGGCTTTTTTGTATTGAACTTCGGCATCAATAAATTTATCTTCCTTGTAGTATTTATTACCTTCACGTATAAATTTCTTTGGAGATTCCCCTGAGGCATTAATGTAAATGATAACTGAGAATAATAATATTGAGATAAAAGTTTTCATTTTTGCTAAGTCCTTTTTGTTTCGAAAAGTTTGAGTGAAGCTATAAATTTATTCTTTCGCTCAGAAAAAAGTAGTTCCAGAAACAGAAAAAGAAATGAGAGTCCGAAAAAATATTGATATCTGTCCTCATAATCCACATAAAGTTTTGTTTCGTATTCTTTTTTATCGAGTCCTGTAACAAGAGATAAAATATTATCCAATTCTGGTTCGCTGTCGCCGGTTGGGAAGAATTGACCTTTTCCGGCTGCTGCAATTTGCTGAAGCAAAGTCGGGTCGTATTTTGTAATGACAACATTGCCATCCATATCTTTCATATAACCTGTTAAAGAGCCATTATTATAAATAGGTACAGGGGCACCAGTGGTTGTGCCCATTCCAATAGTATAGATTACGAAGTTTTTTTCGGCAGCTCTTGAAGCTTCAGAAACTGCGTCATCCTCGTGGTTTTCGCCATCGGAAATAATAACAAGGGCTTTACGACGATTGTCTGTTTCTTTGAATTGCTCGCTTGCTAACTCGATAGCCCGCCCGATTGCAGTTCCTTGGACAGGTATAAGGTCGGGTTCAGTAAATCCGAGAAAAAGCTTTGCCGCTGAATAATCTGTGGTTAATGGTAGTTGAACAAATGCATCGCCTGCGAAAACGACTATCCCGATTCTGTCATTTTCCAACCTGTCAATCAGTTTGCTTATCATTTGCTTGGCTCTTTCCAAACGATTCGGTTTGATATCTTCTGCTCGCATACTGTTTGATATATCCAGAGCAATAATAACATCAACACCTTCGCGTTTGGCTTCGGACAACCTTGTTCCGATCTGCGGATTTGCTAAACCTAAAATTAAAGATGAAAGTGACAGGAGTAGCAATGTTATTTTAACATAGCTCTTATATGATGAAGTTTCTGGGTGTAATGTGCTCAAAAGTTCAGGATTACCGAATTTTTTGAGAGATGCTGACCTAATCCTGCGATTAATCAAAAAAACAAAAAAAATCACGGGAATTAGAATCAAAGCATATAAGAATTCAATATTTTCGAATCTGAACATAAGACAAAGCTATTGTTGTAACTTCGTTTCAGACGAAAGTTTGATTTGTTTATGTTATTATCAGCGATTCAGTAAGGTTTGATTAATGAATAATCTTTAAAAAATATTACTTAGTTTTTTTATTAAAGTCCATTATTAATCAAATAGTTGATTAATATTTATGTCTTTAAGTTTGTTATTCATTTTATATTTTAATTAGAATAATATTATTTAAAAAAAAATAAAAAATATTATTTTTGTTTTGAATTGTTAATTAATAAGAATAATATCGGATTAATATTGAAGTATTTTTTTTCTGTGCTGATTTTTTTGTTCTTCACGGTATATAAGATATCGTTCTCGTCGTCTCAGGACAAAATATATCAATCCAAGATAAAATTTTTCAAACCAGTAATTACAGAACTTATCAAGCGTGGTGCTGATACAAATTTTATTTATTCCTTGCTTGCTGACTCCAAGACTCAGTTCAATGAACGTTTTGTCAAGATTAATGTAACCGGCTATCTTACTAAAACAGATTATTCGCATAATTATAACAGAGCATCAGTTAAATCCTCGAATGAATTTTTGCATCAGTTTATTGAAATATTGACAAAGTGTGAGGAAATCTATAAAGTGCCGAAGGAGATAATCTCGGCAATAATCTGGATTGAGACAAAAAACGGAAAGTATCTGGGTAATAATCATATCCCGAGTGTTTTCTTTAGCACTGCCCTTGCCGAAGAGCAATATTTTATTGACCTGAATATTAAAACAATGAAAGAAGCTTTTAAAGGTAACGATGATGAAAGATACCAGCTTGAGCAGAAAATAATTAAAAGAGCAGGAACAAAATCAAATTGGGCAATGAATGAGCTTTTAGCTTTAGAAAAAATGAGTAAGATTTCGCCGATACCTGTAAATGACCTTATGGGTTCGTGGGCAGGGGCTTTTGGAATACCTCAATTTTTACCTTCAAGCTATATTAAATGGGCTGTGGACGGCAACGGCGATGGAATTGTTAATCTTTTTACGTACGAAGATGCAATTTATAGTGTTGCAAATTATCTCAGGGAGAATGGTTGGGGGATGTCACGTGAATCTCAAAGGGCTTCTGTTTTTCTTTATAACAATAGCACTGACTATGTTGATGCTGTTTTTAAATTAGCCAGCAGGCTAAGGCAACTCAATCAGGTTGAAACTGATTCGGTTAATGTAATTCAACAGTAATCAAGTTATTTCTTTCTTTTTTGCTTAAAATTTTCGCTCTTCTCTTCGTTTCTGAAAATATAGGGTAGTGCTTCATTAATGTGAGCAACGGGAATGATGTTCATATCCTTTTTGACAAGCTCATTAATATCCTCAATATCCCGTTCATTTTCTTTTGGAATGATGACAGTCATAATACCGACACGTCTGGCAGCTAAAAGCTTTTCGTTCAGTCCTCCGATTGGAAGGATATTGCCTCTTAGAGTAATTTCTCCTGTCATAGCAACATCTCCCCGAACTTTTCTACCAGATGCGGCAGAAATTAGAGCAGCAGTAATAGTAATACCTGCAGATGGTCCATCCTTGGGAATGGCACCTTCTGGGACATGTATATGAATTTCCTTCTTCCGGTAAAAATCTTCAGAAATTGAGAGTAATTCAGTATTGGAGCGAACATAAGAAAGAGCGGCTCTTGCAGATTCTTTCATCACCTCGCCAAGCTTTCCTGTCAATGTTAGTCGTTCCTGACCGGGCATTATAGTAACCTCAATCGGTAGAATATCTCCACCGACTGATGTCCATGCCAAACCTGTGGCAACACCGACTTTATCCTGCAAATCTTCTTTCTTGTCCTTGAATTTAGGGGCTTTCAGCATTTCTTCAACTTTAACTTCATCAATGATGAATGATTTTCTCTTGATTGATTTTTTAAAATCCGGGTTATCTTTCAAGATTTCACGGATTGAATCTTCCACTCCGTTTGATTTAGTTTTGCGTTGCTTATCATAATCCTGAACGATATTTTTGGCGATTTTTCTGAGAAGAGATGATAATTCACGTTCAAGATTTCTCACTCCTGACTCTCTGGTGTATTGCCTTATAACCTTGTTAATAGCTTCATCAGTAATTTTAATATTAATATTATCAAGACCGAACTCGGTTAAAAGTTTTGGTAAAATATGTTTTTTAGCAATTTGAAGTTTTTCAGGTTCAAGGTAGCTGTTCAATTCAATAATTTCCATTCTGTCCTGAAGCGGGAGTGGAATCTCGTAGCGGACATTTGCTGTAGTAATGAACAGAACATTGGACAGGTCATAGTCAACTTCGATATAATGATCGTTAAAGGCAATATTCTGCTCAGGGTCAAGAACTTCGAGCAAAGCAGCTGAGGGGTCTCCACGAAAATCCATAGACATTTTATCTACTTCATCGAGAAGGATAACGGGATTGATAGTGCCGGCTTTTTTCATTGCCTGAATGATTTTACCCGGCATTGCACCAATATAAGTTCTTCTATGTCCCCGAATTTCAGCTTCGTCACGGACACCACCAAGGGAAAAGCGGACAAACTTACGTCCCAAGGCTCTTGCAATTGAACGCCCAAGTGAGGTTTTTCCAACACCCGGAGGTCCAACGAAACATAAAATCTGCCTTTTTAGTGTTCCAGCAAGATTAAGCACTGCAATAAATTCGAGTATTCTTTCTTTTGGTTTTTCGAGGTCATAATGGTCCTCATCGAGAATTTTCCGGACATGTTCGATGTCGAGATTGTCATCAGTTTTAATTTTCCAAGGCAATGAAGTGAGGATTTCGAGATATGTTCTGTTAACAGAGAACTCAGGAGACATAGTAGGAGTTTTCTTGAGTCTTTCGAATTCCTCATAGGCTTTATTTTTTACTATCTCGGGCATATCTGCTTTTTCAATAGCTTCTTTGATAGCTGCGAGTTCAGGCATGGACTCATCATCTTCACCGAGTTCTTTTTGTAAGGCTCTGATTTGTTCCTGAATAAAGAATTTCTTTTGTGTTTTATGAATTGTATCCTGAACTTTTGAATCAATTTCATCTTCGAGCTTTAGTAATTCAAGTTCAGCAGAGAGTATCTTGGCTAATTCAAAGTATTGTTCTTTGAGATTTGTTTTTTCAAGAATAACTTGCTTAACTTCAACTTTTTGCTGAACATTCGCAGCCGCAAAGAATAGTTTTCGAACCGGATCATTAATATTTTCGTAAGCTCCTATAATATCAGGAGGTAAATTTCTGTTTTCTTTAACATATTGAACAAAAAGTTCTGAGGTGTGCCTCATTGTAGCTTCGAACTCTTTGTCGCCCTCAACGTAATGAATGGGTAATTGTGTTATTTCTGCTGAAAGATAATCTGTGCTCTTTTTCGGTTTCTTGATTTTTGATTGAAAAATTCCTTCGACAAGTACTTTGACAAGATTATTTGGTAGCCTTAGCAATTGAATTATTCTTGCTGTTGTTCCATAATGATATATATCATCAAACGTTGGTTCCTCGATTGCGGAATTTCTCTGGGCGGTAACAAATATGAATTTATCTTTATCTACTGCTTCGGCTACTGCTCTAAGAGATGAGGCTCGTCCGATGAGCACGGGAAAAATCATATAAGGGAATATTATAATATCTCTTAAAGGCAAAATATTTAGGGTTTTTGGGATAGAAATATTAAGTTTATTTGCTATATCTAATTTTAAAAGTGATTCATCAAAGTTATCCATATTCTTTTGTTTTGAACTATTATTTAATAATGTTAAAAATGATATAAATTACACGTTAAAATTATTAGATTGTTTTATTAAGGAGAGATTAAAAAAAAACCATCGGCTTATTAAAAAAACCGATGGTTTGAATTGAAATATTTTTTTAATTAAATTTCGTCAACAATAAGAACTGTAATGCCGCCAGAAGTTTTGACTCTTCCGACAAGGGTAAACTCGGAGCCAGCTTTTTCAGCTAACTTCTTTGATGTATTTCTACCATCAGCATAAACAACAATATAAACTTTATTTTTAGCTCTGAAAGCAAGTAGTTCACCTCTGTCATGCATTTCTTTAGCTTGATCTCTGGTTAAATTCGGAGCTTTGCTGTTAGTAACAACAGAAAGTAAATTAACAACGTAACCTTTGACTGAAGTGAAACCTTTGGGTAGCTTTGTTGGAGGTGTTTTTGTTTCTCCTTTGACTACATTCTCTGTGGGTGTTGGCTGAATGATTTTACCTTTTTTCTCTATCGGTGCCTGAGCGTATGCAAGTGACATTACCAGCATAAAAGCTGTTGCTAATAAAATTATTCTTTTCATGGTTAATTCCTTCAAATTATTTATAAAATCTTATAATCAATATTATCTAACTTCAGCATTGACATTTTTTCTGATGACAGGTGCAGGGCTATTGTTTTTATTAGTTAACGCATAAGGCAGACCCGGTGTCTTCTGGTATGACACTTCAAGCTCAACATATCTGTCAGGAGCAGTACCCTGAAGAATAACACCATTTTTTGCTGTTACGAAGACTTTAGCAAAGTTACCAGCAGGATTTCCCGGAGGATAGGATTTAACGAACAAAACGAAACCTTTGGTCTTGGTAGTAAAATCAACCATTTTTTGAAGTGGGTTTGGATTTTTGTCAATACCTTGGGAGTCGAAAACATCACTTAATTTATCAACATTATCTACTACTTTGTAAATATCAAGATTTCTTGCTGGTTGATCATTATTATTATAATTTCCTTTGTCATCAGTATAATCACTTGCTTTAGGTGAACCGATTTGATAAACATTGTTTCTTGTGTCGAGACAAATATCCCAGCGGACATTACTGGCAGCTGTCAGAGTTCTTGGCTGCCCGTCATCATCCTGAAAAACTAATCCGCTTCCACGTGATGAGGCATATTCATATACTCTGATACTAAAGTTATATCTGTGAGCAGGAGCCCACTTTACGCTAACCGGAACACTTGCTTTCCCATTGCTAAAGACAGCTTTGATCGAGAAAGTATATTCCTTGATTTCGGGTAGTCCGGTTATATTAGCAATAGTTGTTCCTTTGGGAATAATTATCGGGCTGAATGTTCCGGGAGTAATTTCAACAACATATTCTTTGAATAAGGCTTCAATCTCGGATGGAGAAGCGTCAAATTTAAGAGCTACTGTGGCACTGTCAATTGAAGTTGCCATTAGATTTGAAATAGGTTTCGGAACGGGGTCTTCGGTTGCAGTTGTTTCGTCACAGGCTACAAATAAAAATGCCGAGAGGGCAGAAATTAAAATTAAGCCTAAAATTTTCTTATATAGCATATTTCCTCCAAAAAAAACTGATAAAATGTTTGAAAATTTACGTATTTAAATCGAAATTATTATTTCTTAACTGTAATTGTTAGTATTTCTTTATTATTACTGAAAATTTGTAAAAATGCAATCCTTAATTTAACAAATAGAATATTATTATCCATATAAATTTGTTTTGTTTCAAAAAAATTGAAAGAGAGGGATAATTTTTGATTGAATTTCACCCGCAACTTCAACCTTCCCAGCATTTGTTATTATTACATCAATTTCAGTTCTGAAACCATTTTCACCTTTTAAATAAATACCGGGTTCGATTGAAAAGCATGACCCTTTTATTATATTTCTCTCATCTTTTGTTTCCAGATTGTCCATATGAACTCCGGGACCGTGCACTTCCTCACCGATATTATGCCCTGTCCGATGAAAGAAGTTATTTTCAAAACCAGCAGAATTGATTATCGAGCGACAGGCATCATCAACTTCCCATCCCTGAACAGAATGCTGGTTTTCAAATCTTGTTTTTAGCAGCGAAAGAGCTGCATCTCTTGCCCGGCAGGTTATCTGAAAAATATTTTCCAGATTTTCAGGAACTTCTGTTCCGGCATAAGCCATCCATGTGATGTCAGCATAGATTGAACCTGCCTGATTTTTCTTTCCCCATAGGTCAATCATCACAGTATCGCCGGGTTTAATATCAGAATGAACCTCGGAATCAGGCATATAATGGGGATCTGCATTGTTTTCGTTAATTGAAACTATAGGTCCCATATCCCAGAACATATTATTTTCCCTGAACTTATCTAACATTAATTGTTGAATTATATATTCATTGCAGGATTCTTTGTTATTAATTCTTCTTGAAATTTCGGAGAAAGCAAAATCTTTGACAGAATAAAGAACTTCTGAGGCTTTTTTGTGGCTTTCGATATCCTCATCGGTCAGATGTGATTCGAAGAGGCTTACAAGTTCACCGCTCGAAACAACCTCAATCCCGAACCCCCTGATTAACTCCAGTGTCCCACCATCAACAACACAGATATAGGGAATCATATTATTTTTTGAGTATTGCATAGCAATTTTCTTAGAATTTCCCAAAATTTCTCTCAAAAGGTTGTGGAGTTGCAGCCATGCGAGGTAAATAAATTTCTCACCCGGCAAATGGTCAAGATTATAAGGTTCAATGCTATGAACGAGCTTTCTTGGACTACCTTTCGATGGGATAAAATAGTACCATCGGCGGGTAAAAATTTTTGAATTATCAATAGAAAGAATTTTTTGAGATATCGGGTCGCGACGATGGAAGTCATAGAATAACCAGCCATCAAGATTTAATTCTGAGAGTGCTTTCTGGATTTCTTCAATTTTCATTTTTGTTTCCTTTTTAACTATAAATCAATTAGATATTTACAAATTTTTGGACCGAATTTATTTGCCATTTGAAGTGGAATTATTTTCCAGACTTTTGAGGCAAATTTGTACTTATTATATATATCAGATTTTTGATTTGATAAAATTTCAATTTTTATGGGAACAGCTCCCCATCGCCGTTTAAATTCATAATTATTGCTCAGGAATTCAGAACGACCGAAATCGAAAAATTTATCTTTATTTTCATAGGATTCTTTGATAATATTATAATAAAGATAATGTCCGACGAGAAAACCTTCGTTTTGATATAAAGTACCAGACCAAGGAATCCAGCTGAAAATATCATCTCTCAAAACACAAGCTGCCGAGATGATTTTTCTTTGCTTTTTGGAAATGGCTACATAAAATGAAACATCGAAGTATTCAGATAGAAGTAAAAACAATTTTTTGGGCAATGGAGGTGTTCCATGCCGATGCATAACATTTTGATAAATCAAGTAAAAGCCATCAATCTGATTAATTTTCTTTCCAGATTCTATTTCAAAATCAGAAAAATCATTGTTTTTTAAATATCTTTTCAATCGGTTCGAAAAGTTATTTTTTACCTGTTCGAAACTCAATTCCTCGAATTGTATTCTTAAAGTAACTGGTGAACCTTTGATTATAGCAGTATCATTAAAATTTAATACTCTTATCTGAAAATTTCTGTCTTTAAAATTTTGAGAAATATTTTTCGCATTGTAAAATGACAAATCTGTATAACTAAGAATAGGTAGATATGAATAAAAGACTTTTCCGGTAAAACTTTTTAAAAGAGCAAAACCTTGCTCAAATTTATAATTATACAGCTCTTCCAGAAGAGAAGACCACTTTAAACAAAAGTTATGGGAAAATGTGGTATTATATATTGAGGGATTTATCAAAGCTTAGCCCCGATACTAAAGTAGAACATTAAAGGACCCCAAACACTTATTGCAGGATTTTGTTTTAAATAGAATGCCCGACCAAGACTAAATTTAGTGGGACCAATTGGAGTATCTATTGAAATACTTGCCCCGATACCATGCCTGAATCTCAAAAATTTTATTTCTTCAGGTTGTGCCCAAACAGTTCCTAAATCATATCTAAGGCTAATGTAAGTGTCGAAGACAAGGCTAATGGGAGATAACAATCTATATTCAAGCGAAGCAAGGGCTATTTGCCTTCCTTTGAATTCATCTTCTCTCATACCAAAAAAAGATTCTTCCCCCCCGAGAAAAAAACTTTCAGTTATGGGTAAGGAGGCATCTGCAAGTCCAAAATACAATTTGGGTTTAATTGTGTGCGAATCAAATGATAAATTGCTATGATAGTAAAAGAGTAATTTGGAGAATCCAACATTATCAGGTGTTTGTAAGAGCGAGGACTCAAGAGATAATAACAACAACCTTCCTTTTTTTGGGAAGTGGGTTTTCTCTTCTGTATCGAAAGTAGCTCCAACTTTGAAAGTATGGACTGAGTGATAAGGAAGTTTATCCTGAATGTTAATATCATAAACTCTTTGTCTTTCGAACCGAAGTTCAACATAGAGTAATCCTTTTTTTTCAATTTGAGCTCCAAACGTTGTTTTTAATCCAAATCTATCAAAAATAGATTCATCTTTGATAATATTTTCATAATTATTTATTGTATTAGTTTGATTTTCGATGTAATTATATATGTTTGTTCTATCAAAATAAAAGCTAACTTTCGAAGTAAGAAAAGTAGAAAGGATTCTTGGATACGAAAAATTTATGTGTGAATATAAATTTCTGTTTCCTCCCAACAATCTTAAATTAATTTTTGAGCCGGCTGTGAATAAATTATCAATTACAATATCTAAGTTACCTCTGAAATTTCTCTCGTTATCAACTCTTGCTCCGATGTTTATCAATTGTGTGCCAATTTCATGAACTTCAACTGTAACAATAGACATACTTTCTTCATCGGGTTTGGAATAGCTAATAATAACATCTGAGAAATAACCTGTTGAAATAAGGTTTTCCCAAGATTTATTTAGTTTTGAAATATTGAGAGCATGATCTTTTTTAAACTCAAGTTCACGCCTGATAATGAAATCCCTGACGGATGTGTTACCTTGTATATTAATATCTCTTATTTTGATTTTCCTGATATCAAGCTCAAGTATTTTAGTTAGATGATTAAAAAAATAACTGTTTATATAGATTATATCCTGACTCCTGCGTGTAAATTTCAGCACTTTTTCAAGAATTTCCTTTTGCAACTCAATATCATATTCTAAGCTTTTAAAAGATTTAATCAGCTCAGAATAGAGTTCATCTAAATGTTCGTAATCACCTGAAAGTTTGATATCCTCTAAAATTGAAGGATTCATAGGGGGATTGTTAAATTGATTTGATGATAAATCATTAAGTGAGTCAGAATAACGAATAATTTTAGTTTTAATCCTATCAATATATTGAGAAGCAGCAACTGACCCGGCATTTATGAGATGCTGAATGTTAGAAAAGTCACTGTTTCTGTGCCTTTCTAATTCAGGGGTAATCAAAAAGTCTGTCAAAGCACTTGATTTATCGCTGAATTTTTTCATAAGAACCGAAAGGACCTGATCTGCAACATTCAATGCATTATTCAGGTCGTCAGATTGCTGCAGTTCAGAAATTGTATTTATGGTAATGATAATATCAGGATTTAATTCCATTGCAGCTTCAACAGGTATATTCTGGAAGATGCCCCCGTCAACAAAAATCATTGAATCCATCTTTACGGGATTATTAACAAGCGGAATAGTCGAAGAAGCTTTCATAGCAAGGAGCAGGTTCCCTTTCGAAAAAGAAACAGACCTACCGCTAACCAGATCAGTGGCAACAGCCCTGAAAGGATATTTAAGGTTGTCGAAATCACCATAAGCCTGATAGGGAGCCTTATAAATCAATTCCTGAAGAAACTGGTGATATTTTTGTTGTGAGCTAATACCTTCAGGTATGACAAATTTAAAATCATTAAATCTGAAAGTAAGAAAATTTCTATCGTTAATTTCTTTCTGGTCAAGGAAATAATAGCTTCTCAAATGCTCATCAGTCAATGATAGAATTTCTTCCCAGTTTGCATTTAATACTATTGATTCAATCTCGGAGGCAGAATAACCACTTGAATATAAACCACCAATTATAGCCCCAATACTTGTGCCAACGATATAGTCAAATTTGATACCGGCTTTTTCAAACTCTTTGATAGCCCCTATCTGAGCAAGACCTCTTGCACCTCCACCGCTAAGAACGAGTGCTATTTTCGGTGTCCGAAGTTTTTCATAAGCAAAAGAATCCTGAGAAAAAAGATTAGTTTGCAAATAAGGATAGAAGAATATTGATATAATCAGAAAAAAAAATAGAACTCCATCCAAGTTATTTACTTTTCTTTTGGGCATAATTATTAAGGATTATCGAATTTCAAAACTGTCAAAAATACCTTGATAGCCATAGTATTTCTGGCTGACAGATTTTACATAGGCTCTCATTGGACCAATTTTCAGACGATTATATAATTCTTCGACACGGTCTTTTCGCCCCTCGACAACCGTAAGAACATCTCCATTGGATAAATTTTTGACAAAACCGTTTAAATCAAGAGAGGTGGCATTTCTATAGACAAAATACCTGAATCCAACTCCTTGGACAAGCCCCGATACAACAAATTCTGCTGAAACTAAATCATTCATTTAAATAATATTATATACAATGTCATTGGAAATTTTCAATGCTGTTTCTCTGTTTATCAAGCGATTAATAATAGCAAAAGCAAAGTCGAAAGCTGTTCCAGCACCCCTGCTGGTTATGAAGTTTCCGTCCTCAACTACTATGTCTTCCTGATAATTAAAATTTTCTAATTGAGATTTAACTGATGGGTGGCTGGTGATCAATGTGTTATTACTTATTAATTTATGCTCAGCCAACAAAGTTGGAGCGGCACAAATTGCCCCAATCAGTTTATTTTTGGAATTATGGGAAGAGATAATATTTCTTAAGTGTTCGTTTTCAATGAGTCTCTGAGTGCCAAGAGCTCCTCCCGGAATAATTATCGCATCAAATTCATCTTCTGGTTCAACATCTTCGATAAGTAAATCAGATAGGATCTTAACACCTCTGGAGCAAGTGATTATGTCGTTTTCACCCGCAACTCTGACAGTAATGCCAGCCCTTCGGAGAACATCAATAATTATAACTGCCTCCATTTCTTCGCTACCGTGTGCTAAAGGAACTAAAACTTTTACATCCATAATTTCCTAATTTTGTTTTATAAAATGAAAATTACCATTGTCGTCAACGTCAATCAATATTGTATCACCCGATATAAATCGGCTTTCGAGAATAGCCAAGCTTAAAGGATCTGTTATATGTTTCTGAACAGCTCTTTTGAGAGGCCTTGCACCATATTGGGCATCATAACCAAGCTTAGAAATCCAGCTAAGTGCTTCGTCGCTGATTTTTAATTCTATTCCGTTATTCTTCATTTTGTCTGAGAGCAATCTGATTTGCAGCTTTGCTATTTGGATAATTTCATTCTTTGTTAAAGGTTTGAAAAGAATTACTTCGTCAATTCTGTTTAACAATTCAGGGCGGAGCCTTCTTTTGAGCATATCAGTTATTTTAAGTTTAAGGTCTGCAAGAATATTATCTCTATTGTATTCATCAATATCATAGAGTCTGTCCTGAATTAATTCAGTGCCTAAATTTGAAGTCATAATAACAATGGTGTTTTTGAAATTAACCACCCTTCCTTTACTATCGGTAAGTCTCCCATCGTCAAGAACCTGTAAAAGAATATTAAATACATCAGAGTGAGCTTTTTCGATTTCATCAAGCAAAACAATTGAATATGGCTTTCGCCTTACCGCTTCGGTCAGCTGCCCTCCTTCCTCATAACCAACATAACCCGGAGGTGCCCCAATAAGTCGCGAGACAGAGAATTTCTCCATATACTCGCTCATATCAATTCTAACGAGAGCGTTTTCGTCGTCAAATAGAAATTCTGCTAATGCTCTTGCCATCTCTGTTTTCCCAACACCTGTCGTTCCGATAAAAATAAACGAACCAACAGGACGGTTTGGATCCTGCAGCCCCGCCCGTGACCTACGTATTGCGTTAGCAATTGAAGTTACAGCTTCTTCCTGATCAACAAGTCTTTGATGTATCCTTTCTTCCATTTTTAAAAGTTTTGTTCGCTCTGATTCGAGCATCCTTCTAACTGGTATTCCAGTCCATTTACCTACTATTTCGGCAATATCTTCAGCATCAACCTCCTCTTTGAGAAATTTACCTTCGCTTTGAATCTGTTCGAGCATATGATAAGAATTTTTTAATTTCTTTTCGAGTTCAAGAAGAACTCCATATCTTATTTCGGCGACTTTTGCGAGATTCCCCTGCCGCTCGAAATCATCAGCAATTAATTTGTTATTTTCGATTTGTGCCTTTATGTTTCTTATTTCCTGAATAATGCTTTTTTCTTTTTCCCATCTGGAACGTAGTTCTTGTTCCTGAGCCTTCAACACGTGAATTTCTTTTTCAATTTCTTCCAATCTTAATTTTGTTTTTTCTTTTGTGTTATCCTCAATCATTTTATCCATACTGAAAATTATTGATAAATTTTATATTTGATTATAAAGTTTATAAATAAAAAAAATTTTACGATAATTAAAAAAATCTGCTAACAAAAATTTATTCTATGTGTTATTACTATTGAAAGTAATTTGAAAATAAAAAAATTTTAGAGTTTTAAACCTAAAAGGATTATTTAAAGTCAAATATATTAATTAAGTTTGTAAAACTTTTTTTGGAGAAATTATATGAAAATACTAAAAGCAAGCTTTCTTGCAACATTGGTTTTGTTGCTTGTAGTTGGATTAAGTTCCTGCAATACGGACAGCTCAACAGTCGCCCCAACAAATAATTCATCAGACCTTACAATGATTGATAACACAGCTTCAGCCAGCGAAGTTATTGATGCTACACTCGACCAACCTATGCAAATGAGACCACCGATTGACGATAGAGGTGGCAAGGATATGGGCGAAAGAAAAATGTTCAATCCATTGTTCCGTGTTATTCAGGCAATGAAACTCACCCCAGAGCAGATGGAGCAGTTCAGAGCCTTACTAAAACAGAGGAATGACTGCATCACAGAAGCCTTGAAAATTTTGAGAGAGTCCGAAAAAGCTATTTTAGAAGGATACAGGGCACAATATCAGGAACTATATCAAAAAGCAAAAGCTGGTGAAATCACAAGAGAAGAATTTCGTGCCCAAATCAGGGAACTCAATCAGCAAGTCAGAACTGCTCTTAAGGAGAATCCTGTCAGAGAAAGAGTTATGGCAATGATTAAGAATTGCGACGAAGAATTCAATACAGCTGTTGAATCAATTCTTGACCCGGCACAGTTAGAAATATGGAAAAAATTCTGGGAAACATTTAAGAACAGAGTAGGAACTGGTCCAATCAAATAAGATTTTGAACATAAATTTAATAAATAGGTCTGTCTCAAAAACGAGACAGACTTTTTTTTTATTAAATATTTATAATTTATTACCGAAAATTCCATTATTGAAAGGATATTCAATTAAATAATGGAATATGGAAAAAGTTAGTGCAAATAATGAAATCGAAAAGACAATATTAATCATTGATGATAAGCAGATAAATATTGATTTTTTGAGTAATTCCCTGAAAAGAGAAGGCTTCAGGGTAATTTCAGCTAAAGATGAAAATACTGCAATTAATTCTGCAAAAGTCAAACAACCAGATCTTATTTTATTGGATGCTCACATGCCAGAAAAAAATGGATTCGAAATTTGCGTTGAATTAAAAAAAATAGAGGAATTAACAAATATTCCCGTGATTTTTATGTTGTCAAAAACTGATAATAAATATTTTACTCAGTGTTATTCCTCTGGTGGTGCTGATTTTGTCTGTAAACCTTATAATATTCAGGTTTTGGTGAACAGAATTAGAACCCATATTGAACTCAGAGAGTTAAGAGAAAAAATGCTTCCTCCATCAAAAAGACGAAAACAGCAAAAACCATTGAGTGAACTAATCAAAATGGTTTCGTTTTAGTTTTTTATAGATTATAATTTACCCGAATAACAAATTATTATCTATCATTTTCGTTTTAACATAATGTTAACTTAATAATTGAAAATGACTAAGATTTTAATTTTTTTTCTCGTTGCTATACTGATAATTTTAATTATTATTGGAATAGCTGTCAAATCTTTCAGAACTTATTTAGACAAGATTTTCCAGAACTTTGAAATTCAATCAAAAAAATCCAAAGAACAGACAAAAAACAAAGTAATTTATGAAAAGAATGGAATTGTGGTTATGAAGGGTGAAGCAGACAAACAAAAGAATGAATAGAACAGAATATCTTTTTAAGCTTTTTATACCTGTTATGTTTCAATCTAATCTAAAAAAACATCTCAAAACACATTAATAATTTTTTTAATTTACAGATTTTAAAATTTAAATATTTGAAATAATTCAGATGGTTTCAAAAGCTCCGGTATTTGCTGCAATAGATGTGGGGACAAATTCATTTCATTTAATTATAGCAAGTGTAAATAATAGGGGTATGCTTCATGTAATTCTGAGGGAAAAGGAGATGGTCAGGCTTGGCAGCGGAAGTGGTGATATGAAATATATCCAGAAGGATGCTATGGAAAGAGGTGTCAGAGCCTTGCAAAATTTTGCAGAACTTGCCCGAAGTAAAAATGCTGAGATAAAAGCAGTCGCAACAAGTGCCGTTCGTGAAGCTTTGAATCGTGATGAATTTCTTAATTTGGTCAAGGAACAAACTGGCATTGATATAGAAGTTGTTTCTGGAGCGGAAGAAGGAAGATTAATTTATATCGGTGCAATTCATGCTTTGCCAATTTATAATCAAAAAGTTTTTATTCTTGATATTGGTGGCGGAAGCACAGAAACGATAATCGGTCAGGATGGGGAAATTCGATATGTTCATAGTGAAAAAATTGGCTCAATCAGGCTAACAAACAGATTTGGATTGGATGGTTATGTAACCAACGAAAAGATAAAAGAATGCAGGGATTATATCAAAGGTTGCTGGACTCCGATTCTCAAAAGAATCTATTCAATCGGTTTCGAATCTGTAGTCTGTACCTCCGGAACAATCCTGAATATAGCTGCAATGTCTCTTACTATGAACAAAGAGACTGTCCCTGATATTCTTAATGGTTTAACAGTTACAAAGGCAAGAATGCTCGAAGTTATAGACAGAATTCTGGATGCTAAAAGCTTATCAGCAAGACAAAATCTTCCGGGAATGGATCCAAAAAGGGCAGACATTATTGTGGCAGGTTCTTTGATTCTTGAACAAGCACTGATTCAGCTAAATATCGAAAAAATACTGATTTCATCTTTTGCCCTTAGAGAAGGAATCGTCTTCGATACAATCCAAAAAAAAGAGGCATTGCAAAAATTTCATCATTTGAGCAGGCTACGTTTCGAAACAATTTATAGTATTTGTCAGGAGTACAAAGTTAACTTGACACATTCCGAGCATGTAAAGGAAATATCATTGAAATTATTTGATGATCTTCAATCCCTGCACAGACTTGGCTATGCCGAAAGAGAGTTATTAGAAGCGGCGGCTTTGCTGCATGATATCGGATATCATATCTCACATGACCAGCACCATAAACATAGCTATTATATAATAAGTCATTGCATTATGCCCGGTTTCACTAATCCTGAATCGGAAGTTATTGCTAATATTGCCAGATACCACAGAAAAAGCCATCCAAAGAAAAAGCATGAAAATTTTGAAAGCCTTCCTGATAGTAAGAAGCATATCGTGAAAGTTTTAGCAGGTATTCTTAGAATTGCTGAAGGGATTGACAGGCGTCAGATGCAGGTGATCAAAGATGTTAAAGCAGAAATAACTGATAATGAAATCAATATATTCCTTTTTCCTGATGAGAAAGAACAAAACCCTGATATTGAGCTTTGGGGTGCCAATAGGAGAAAATTATTACTTCAGGAAACTTTCAATCTTCCTGTGAATATATTTTTAGCTGATTCGAAACAATAAGCTATTATAAAAAATCTAACGTCAATTCTTATTTTTTGATTATTGCCATGGTTATGATAGAAGAAAAATATTTTTTTGATAAAATACGCCTGACCAAAGAAGAAATGGGCAGGCTCCTTTCGATTGCCCTTGAAAATGGTGCTGAATTCTCCGAACTTTTTATAGAATATAGGTTTAACAATTCAGTTACTATCGAGGAGGATATTGTTAAAAGTTCATCAAGAACTATTGCCCTTGGTGCAGGTATCAGAGTAATCAATGGAGAGCAGACTGGCTATGCCTTCACAAACGATCTGTCATTTGAAAAGCTAAAGAAAGTCGCTAAAACTGCTGGAGCAATTGCAAGGGCAGGAAAATCAAATCCAATTGCTAATTTAACAAATCCTGTTGTTAAAAATCAGTTTTATTCTTATGACAATTCAGTTACGGAGCTTAGTCTTGATAAGAAAATAAGTTTGGTTAGGGCGGCTTATGATTCAGCACTGAATTATGATAAGAGGATAGTGAAAGTTAGTTCAACACTTGCTGATGAAGTTCAGTTTGTTTTGATTTGTAATAGCTTTGGTAAATATGTTACTGATATCCGACCACAGACAAGATTAATGGTAGTTTCGACAGCAGAAGAAAATAATAACAGGGACACTGGGTTTCACAATTCAGGTGGCAGGGTTGGAGTTGATTTTTTCGAAACAGAAAAAAAACCAGAAGAAATCGGAAGATTAGCCTCTGAAGAAGCTATTGACCTTCTTTCTGCAGGGGATTCTCCAGCAGGGGAAATGACAGTAGTTCTTGGCGGCGGAGAATCCGGTGTTCTTATTCACGAAGCAGTCGGTCATCCTCTCGAGGCAGACGGAGCTTGGAAAAAAACCTCAATTATGTCAGACAAATTAGGTGAAATGGTTGCTAATCCACAAGTAACAATTTATGACGATGCAACAATTCCAAAATACAGGGGAAGCTTGAATATTGATGACGAAGGTACTGAAACCGAACCTGTTCTGCTGATAGAAAATGGAAGGTTAGTTACTTATATGAATGATCTCCTTTCCTCAAAAATCCTAAATCATAAACCTAACGGGCACGGTAGAAGGGAATCATACAGATTTTCACCTATTCCTCGAATGAACAATACAGTTCTTGAAAAAGGCGATAGCAGTCCTGATGATATAATAAAAAGTGTCAAAAAAGGTTTTTTTGCCAAATCTTTTCAGGGGGGAATGGTAAATTCAACAGGGAAATTCACTTTTTCTGTGAATCTGGGCTACTTAATCGAAGATGGTAAGCTAATCAAACCTGTTAAGAATGCCACCCTTATTGGTTCTAATTTTGAAATACTTCAAAATATAGATATGATTGGAAATGATACTGGTTTCTTTCTTGGAACTTGCGGCAAAGATGGACAATCTGTGCCTGTTACCTGTGGGACACCTACGGTTAGAATTAGCAAAATGACAGTTGGAGGAAAATTATGAACAATGAACCAAATTTGTTCGGTATAGCAGAAAAGCTTGTTGAATATGGAAAATCAAAAAGTGTTGATGAAATTCAGGTATCAATAGCAAACGAAGATGAATTTACGGTTGAAGTGAGAAATGGCGAGATTGAACGACTAACTGAATCAGTCTCGAAAGGAGTTTCAATCAAGTTAATCCTCGATAAAAGGGTGGCAATAGCTTCTACCTCTGATTTTGATGAAGAAACGCTTAAATTTCTTGTGGAGGATGCTATCGAAAGGGCAAAGCTATCAAGTCAGGATGAATTTGCAGGTCTTCCCGATGAATTTTACGACACAAGTCAGGAAATTGATCTTGAAATATATGACCCTCTTCTCGAAGAAATTCAGCCAGATACAAAGATCAATATTGCCAAAGAAACAGAGCGAATTTGTTTGTCTGATGAAAGAATAAAACTCTCGGAAGGATCATTCTTTCAATCCGGTGTTGGAGAAGTATTCATTGCTAATTCAAAGGGATTTTCGGGGTATTTCAAGTCCTCTTCCTGTTCAAGTGGTGTTTATCTTCATTCAGCCGACGAAAATAATTCTTACGAAGAGGGCTGGTGGACTAATTCAGTAGATTTTGCCAGTCTTATGAAACCTGAAGAAGTTGCAAAAATTGCTATTAATCGGGTTACAAGGCTTATTAATTCAAGGAAAATTGAGACCCAAAAAGTTCCAGTAATTTTTGAGAGACCGATGACATCAATGCTTCTTGGCTTTTTAGCAAGTTGCTTGAACGGGCATTCAATTTATATGAACCAGTCTTTTCTTGCAGGAAAATTAGGGCAAAAAATCGCTGGCGAAAATATTTCTATTCTGGATAATGGGTTGATAAAAGGTGCTATCGGGTCCAGACCTTTCGACAGGGAAGGTGTTCCTACAAGAAAGCTGACTTTGATTGAGAATGGATTTCTTAATTCATATATACTTGATACTTACAGCTCCCGAAAATTAGGGCTAAAATCAACCGGACATGCATCAGGTGTAACTAATTTTTATCTAACTAATGGAAATTCATCTCCCGAGGAAATAATTAAATCAACAAAAAAAGGTCTTCTGCTGACCAGAACTATCGGACAGGGAACTAATCCTGCAACAGGTGATTTATCACGCGGAGCTTTCGGGTTATGGGTTGAAAATGGCGAAATTGCTTATCCAGTAGCCGAAATGACAATTTCTGGGAATTTGAGTGATATCCTTAATAATATAGAAATGATAGGTAACGACTTGACTTTTGATCGCTCTATAACAGGTCCTACTTTGAAAATAGCAGAAATGACAGTAGCTGGATTATAAAATCTGTGATTTAAGCCATAGAATTTCTAAACTTTAATAAAATACATTAAAATATCAAGGGCTAACACAAAAGTATTTCTCTTTGGAGCAAACAAGGATGTTTGTTCTACTAAGTCCTTGATTTAAATGGTAGGTCAGGCGTCTTCGCCTGACCATTAATCACCAAAATTAGTCTATTGAGACTATCCTCAATAATTATAATTGTTCTAAAATTTTGTTTAAAGTTTCGCTTGGTCTCATTTCTCTTGAAGCTATCTCGTCGTCTGGTTTATAATATCCACCAATATCAACGGGTTTACCTTGAGCCGCAAGCAGTTCCTGAGCAATCTTTTCTTCGTTTTCCTGCAATTGTTTTGCTATTGGTTCAAATCTGGCTTTAAGCTCGGTATCTTTATTCTGAGCGGCTAAAGCAGAAGCCCAGTACATAGTAAGATAGAATGTGCTTCCACGATTATCAATTTCATTAACTTTTCTTGATGGGTATTTAGCATTTTCAAGATAGTTAAGAACAGCCGAATCAAGAGTTTCAGCAAGTATCTGAGCTTTAGGATTATTAAATTTCTCGGCTATCAGTTCGAATGAAGGTACCAAGGCACAATATTCACCCAGAGAATCCCAGCGAAGGTGACCCTCTTGCAAAAATTGCTGAACATGCTTTGGAGCTGAACCACCGGCACCGGTTTCGAACAAACCGCCACCATTTAGCAATGGAACTATCGAAAGCATCCTTGCACTTGTTCCGAGCTCAAGAATCGGAAAGAGGTCTGTCAGATAATCTCTAAGAACATTTCCGGTAACAGAAATAGTATCCAATCCTTTCCTGACTCTTTCCAGAGTAAATTTCATAGCATCAACTGGTCTTAGAATCTTGATTTCGAGCCCTTCGGTATTATGTTCAGGTAGATATTTGTTTATTTTCTTAATTATTTCTCTATCGTGTGCTCTATCTTCGTCCAACCAGAAGATCGCAGGAGATCCGGTTGCTCTTGCTCTTTTTACTGCTAATTTGATCCAATCTTTTATGGCAATATCTTTTGTCTGGCACATTCTGAAAATATCACCTTTTTCAACTTTTTGCTCAAGGAAAATATTTCCTTCAGAATCCACTGCTCTTATAAATCCGTCATCTTCGGCTTCAAAAGTTTTGTCGTGAGAGCCGTATTCTTCAGCTTTCTGAGCCATTAAACCAACATTAGAAACGTTTCCCATGGTAGCAGGATCGAATTGACCATGAATTTTACAATCCTCAATAATTTCTTTATAAATTCTTGAATAAGAGCGATCCGGGATCATTGCCATAGTGTCCTGCAACTGATCATCTTTGTTCCACATCTTGCCACCGTCACGAACAACATTTGGCATAGAAGCGTCAATAATGATATTGTTCGGAACGTGAAGATTTGTAATTCCATATCTTGAGTCAACCATAGCAAGGGCTGGTCTTGTTTCATAAACTTTGTTAATGTCATCTTCGATTTCTTTCCTCTTGTCCTCGGGGAGTTTTTGAATTTTTTCGTAAACGTCAGCGATACCATTATTAAGATTAACTTTTAATTCCTTCAGTATTTCAGCATGCTTTTCAAGAGCGTCTTTATAATAAACCGAGACGCAATGGCCAAACATTATCGGGTCAGATACTTTCATCATAGTGGCTTTTAGATGCAAAGAAAGCAGCACATCATTTTTTTTAGCTTCTTCGATTTTTTCAGCATAAAATTTTCGTAATGAGGCAACATTCATAACTGTGGAATCAATTACCTCTCCTTCAATAAGAGATAGTTTTTCCTTCAAAACTTTTGTGTAACCATTGTTAGCCACAAATTCTATCCTGATATCACAAGGTTTTTCGAGTGTCATTGATTTTTCGTTGCCATAGAAATCATTTTCGTTCATATGAACAACGCAAGCTTTTGAACCAGATGTTGGCCATGGTTTCATCATTTTATGAGGATTTTTCTGAGCAAATTTCTTGACGGATGCAGCCGGGCGTCTGTCTGAATTTCCTTCACGAAGGACAGGATTAACTGCGGAGCCAAGAATTTTAGAGAATCTTTCCTGTAATTTTTTTTCATCATCATTTTTTGGCTCTTCGGGATAATCGGGAATATTATAGCCTTTTTCCTGAAGTTCTTTTATCGCTGCCTGAAGCTGGGGGATAGTGGCGCTGATATTAGGAAGTTTTATAACGTTTGCTTCGGGCTTTTTTACTAATTCGCCAAGTTCAGCCAGATAATCAGGTTGTCTTTGTTCTTCTTTCAAATAATCCGGGAATGCGGAGATAATTCTGCCAGCAAGAGAAATATCTTTTGTCTCTATTTCTATTCCTGTGCCTTTTGTAAATGCTTGCAGGACAGGTAGAAAACAGTAGGATGCTAATGCAGGTGCTTCATCAATTTTAGTCCATGTTATTTTCTGAGATGCCATTTCTAATCCTATAAATTTGAATATAAATACAGTTTATAAATTAACAATATTTATTCAATTTTAAAATCGTATTATAAGATTTGAACAAGTAAAGTTGCAGTTTTCTTTTTATCTTGAAAATTTCGAAATGGTAAAATTTAATTTTTTAATATACATTTGTCTTTTCCCAATAATATTAAATGTTGGCATACTGATTTCGCAGGATGACAAAGATACTATATCAGATACTAATTTCGAGGAATTTCTGAATTTTTTATATCAATCCAAAAATGTTCAATTAAATAACAACTACTTAAATTTGGCTTATGGAACATCGAATTTATTTTCTGGATACGGCTTTAAGAATAGTTTAAGCGTAGCATATAATTTTAAGATCGAATATGGTTTTTTACGAATTAGCCCCACTTATGAAGATTTAATATTATATCTGGCTTCAGAAGGTGCTTATCTAGGTAATGTGTCCTCTCATTTGAAACCAAAGAGCTGGAAAAATTCTGGTCTTTTATTTGATGCTTGGAATTTCGGACTTAATTACAAGAATGGCTATGGATATAGGTTTGATGATGGTTTTCAACTCTTTTTTCTTCACTATGGCTCGATTGATTGGAAAAAAATTGATTTTGAAACATTTTCCGAAAATGAATCAATCAATAAAAATTTAAAAGGGTATAATCAGGATTTCCGATTTGGAACAAGTTATGAGTCAGAAATTAGGGCAATTATATCAAATATTTTAATGCTTCAAATTAATTATTCCGAAAGTCATTTGTTCCGCAGGCACCTGTTCGGGCTCTGGGCAATCGGTGCAATAGGTGAATTGATATTACAAAGAGGAATTGATCTTGCAATGCCAGAGATAATTAATTATATTCCTGTTTTTCAACCAATATTTAACATTGCAATCAAAACATTTGTTTCGGCAATTATTTACAGCAAAAGAAAGAGCAATGCCTTTTTCCCGTTCAGCTCTGAATCTCCGCTCAGATTTGAAAATATAAGATTGTCTATCGGTCTGTCTTTTTAATTTTTATATCTTTCGAGAAATTCTATCACAACAGGATCGGTTGATAGCTCTAATTCCTGTGGAGTTCCCTCGAATTTAACTTTCCCATCGTCAAGCATAGCTACTTTATCGGCAACTCGCTGAACCGAGAACATATCGTGGGTTATTACCACAGATGTAACATTAAATTTTTTGGCAAGCTGAGCTATTAATCTATCTATTTGCTCTGATGTAACTGGGTCAAGTCCTGTTGTAGGTTCATCATATAGAATATATTCGGGATTTCCGACAAGTGCCCGGGCAACCCCGACTCTTTTTTTCATCCCACCTGATAGATCTGATGGTTTTTTATCCTTTAGTATTTTCCATTCTTTTTCGAACTCAGATGAATTATTACCATTGGTTTCTGGAAGAAGACTGACAGCTTTCAGAACCTTTTTGGCTTCTTCTTCGAGAAACTTATTGTCTCTAATTCCTTTTTCCCATAAGCTGATAATTATATTTTCGTAAACAGTCATCGAATCGAAAAGGGCAGAACCTTGAAAAACGAAACCAATTTTTTGCCTTAGTTCAAATAATTCCTTTTTTTTCAATTTTGATACATCCTTCCCGTCCACAATTACTCTGCCTTTATCTGGTTGAAGTAAGCCAACAATATTTTTAATGAGGACACTTTTTCCACAGCCGGATTTTCCAATGATACACATAGTTTGTCCGCTTGGTATAGTTAGGTTCACACCATTGAGCACAACTTTCGGTCCGAAGGATTTATATAAGTCTTCTATTTCTATCATTGATTTAACTCATTAACCTGAACTGAAACGAAATTGCAATTCTATCATTTTAAAAAAATAGCGTTCTTGAAACACTAAAATGAGTTTTTCTTGTGGAGTTATTGCCATATAATAAATCTGTTAGTATGATATTGTATTTTGATAATTTAATCGCTATGCGATAAGAATGGTTGTTGGAGTGATATTGTTACCAATATTCAATCACTACGTGATTTTTTTATCTTGTTTGTTTCATAAGCCTTCCATAACTCAAATATTAAATCACATATTGATTTAATTATGGTAGTATAAAATTGAAAATTCTTTCATTTATCACGTAGTGATTATAATATGGAAACATTTAAGTAAAAAAAGAAGGCTGTCGTTTGAGACAGCCCTTTATGAAAAAAAATAAAAACAGTATAATTTTAGCCACGAATGAGATTTAAGAAGGCAGCGCCATTCTGGTTAGCTTGAGCCAGAGAAACCAATGAAGCCTGCTGTAAAAATTGAGCCTTTATCAGTTCCAGCTGCTCCTGTGCAACATCAGAATCCTCGAGCCTTGAAATTGCAGCATTATAATTAACGATCTGGCTTTTTAGTAATTCTTCCTGAGATTGCAATCTGTTTTGAATTCCACCGAGATAGGCGGCTACTTTGTTAGCATTATTCAAGGCATTCGAGAGAGAAGCAAGAGTCAGATTCATCATTGATGTGCTGAATATACCCAAATCTGTATCGCTGACATTATTCAGTGCTTCAAGATTCAGATTCGAAACCCCTGCAAAATTACCGTTTCCGATTGAATTCACAACAAAGTTGTTTGAAGCAACATTAAAGTCAACATTACTGGAAGTCATATCAATAGATATTGTCAGAAGGTTATGACTTGCATTAGAACCAATAATAAAATCGCCATAAAATGTGCTGTCAAGAAGTTGTCTTCCACCAAAAACAGTCGAATCAACAACTGTTTGAATTTGTTGAGCCATTCTGTAGGCAGCTTTTGCAAGAGCAACCTTTTCATCGGTTCCTAAAGCACCAGATGCAGCACTTGATGCTGATTCTTTTATCAGGGTAACAAGTCCGTTAATATTATCAAGGGCGTCCTGCAAAATACTTGTAACGTTCAGGGCATCGCTGACTGTTTTCAATGCGGCTTTCATAGTTCCATTTCTGGCTTGTAATGCTCTCGAAGTAATATAACCAGCAACATCATCAGCTGCATTATTTATTCTTTTACCAGTCGAAAGTCTTAACTGCCGCAGTGAAATATTTTTACTTGAGGCATCGAGTGCAATATATGCATTTTCTGCCGGAGTATTTGTTCTTATTCTTGCCTGAGCACCTGTAGCGAATGGCATAATAAACCTCTTAAAGTATAAAAAATAATTTATTGTCTAATCAATTGCAGGAAAGCCTGTGGATTTGCATTAGCCTGTGCAAGTGAAACCAGAGAGGCTTGTTGCAAAAATTGGGCTTTCACAAGTTCTAATTGTTCTTTAGCAACATCGGAGTCTTCGATCCTCGAAATAGCTGCATTATAATTTACCATTTGATTTTTGAGTAATTCTTCCTGCGAACTGAGCCTATTGACAATACCTCCAAGGTAGGATGCTACCTTGTTCACGTTGTTTATTGCATTTGCTAAACTTGCGAGGGTTAAACTCATAACAGAAGGTGCAAAAATTCCAAGGTCGTTTGCACTCACATTATTCAACTGATTTAAATCCAGATTTGTAACACCTGCAAAAACACCAACAGCAAGCGAGTTTACATTGAAGTTATTGGAAGGAATATTGAAATCAGTGTTTCCGGTTGTTAAATCAATGGCTAAAGTAAGCAGACTGTGAGTTGCACTTGTTCCAATAACAAATTCAGCATAAAACTGACCTGTTAGTAACTGGCTTCCGCCAAATACAGTTGAATCAACAACTGTCTGGATCTGCTGAGCCATACGATAGGCTGCTTTTGCAAGGGCAACTCTTTCGTCGGTTCCCATAGCTCCGGTGGCTGCTTGTGCAGTTGCATCCTTGATGTTTGTCAGCAAATTATTTATGTTATCGAGCGAATCCATAATAATATTCGATACATTCTGGGCGTCACCAACTGCATAGAGAGCTGATTTCAAAGAGCCGTTTCTCGCTTGCAAGGCTCTGCTTGTTATATATCCTGCAACATCATCACCGGCATTATTAATCCTTTTTCCAGTCGAAAGCCTTAGCTGGCGCAAGGATATATTTTTATTGGTTACATCTAATGTATTGTAAGCATTTTCAGCAGGAATATTAGTTCTTATTCTTGCATTTCCACCAACTGCAAATGGCATTATAAACCTCCACTATAATTTTTGACTTTAGTTTCTAATTTTTAATTATTTTAATTTTTTTAACAATTCTGAAAATTGTTAAACACATCTTTACAAGTTGTGTGCCAAAATTTTTCTTTTAGTTTGGTAAAATCTCTGAACTGTCAGTATTTAAAGGTATCCAAGGATATTTTGATTTAGACATTTTTTTGATTTTTTCCCCATTTTTCTTGTTTTTATACTCATATCTTTATTTTTTTGAATGGGTTAATAGCAATTAACATAATTTACATTTGGTTAAGAATATTCATTTGGTTAAAATTAACCAAAATAATATCACCATGATTAGTTTTATATTTTGATGTGTTTCATTTGCAACAATTTTTTTATAATCTAAAAAAAAATTAGCTCTACTGAGATTTTGATTTCAACTCCAATGAATTTTTCTTTATTTTTACTTTTTTTTTATTCCATCAGAGAAAAATGATAGTAAAAGAATTAGTCAATCCAGATTCAATTGTTATAGTTGGAGCATCGAATAATATTGAAAAGCCGGGGGGGAAAATTACTCAGAACATAATCGAAGGGGGCTATAGCGGTAAATTATATGCTGTCAATCCAAAAGAGAAAATAGTTCAAGGTATTGAATGCTTTAATAAAGTGGCTGATTTACCAGAGACAGAGCTCGGAATTATTGCAGTGCTTGCAAATTTTGTTCCTTCAACTGTGGAAGAATTAGCAAGGGAGAAAGGCACAAAGGCTTTCATTGTTCTTTCGGCCGGTTTTAGTGAAATTGGTCCTGAAGGGAAAAAACTTGAGGAGCAACTTCTTGAGATTATAAATAAATATAATGCAACTCTTATTGGACCCAATTGCATCGGGGTTATTACCAATAAATATAAAGGTGTATTTGCCGGACCGATTCCAAAACTTGATCCAAGAGGTTGCGATTGTGTTTCGGCAAGCGGGGCTACTATGGTTTTTATTCTTGAAGTAGCTATTCCGCGTGGCCTTACTTTTTCAAATATTTTTTCAGTTGGTAATAGCGTTCAGGTGGGTGTCGAAGAAATTATTGAATACTGGGACGAAACGTTCGACCCTAAAGCAAGTTCAAGAATAAAATTGATTTATACTGAGAAGATATCCAAGCCTGAAAAATTTCTTAAGCATTGCACTTCGTTAATAAAAAAAGGATGCAAAATTGCAGCTATTAAAGCAGGAACAACTGAAGCCGGCTCGCGGGCTGTTTCTTCCCACACCGGGGCTTTAGCCGGGTCTGATACCGCTGTTTCAGCCTTGTTCAACAAAGCAGGAATAGTGCGGTGTCATAGCAGGGTGGAACTTGTTTATGTTGCTGGTGTTTTTGCTCATAAGGAATTAACCGGGGACAGAATTGCTGTTATAACACATGCGGGAGGTCCGGGGGTTATGCTTACGGACACTCTTTCCCGCGGGGGGCTCAAAGTTCCACAAATCAAAGGTTTTGCTGCAGAGGAGTTGCTCTCGAAGCTTAATTTTGGCTCTTCTGTTTCCAATCCTATTGATTTTTTAGCAACAGGAACTGCCGAACAGCTCGGAACTATTCTGGATTATGTTGATAATGAGTTTCATAATATTGATGCTTCTGCAGTTGTATTCGGAACAACCGGTATGTTCGATGTTACAGGTGTTTATGATGTGCTTCACGAGAAGATGAATACCTGCAAAAAGCCAATCTATCCAGTGTTGCCCTCAGTTGTTCAGGCTGCCAAGGCAGTCAATCATTTCCTTTCGCTTGGGAGAATTAATTTTACTGACGAAGTGAGTCTTGGAAGAGCTTTATGCAAAGTATATTTTACTCCAAAACCATTTCCTGAACCGCAACTGCCAAAGATTGACAAAGGAACTATAAGATGGATAATCGAAAATTCACCAAAGGGCTATCTTTCGCCAGAGAAAATTCAGGGATTGTTGGATGCTTCGGGTATCGTTAGGGCAAAGGAAGATTTAGCATATAATCTTGAAGAGGCTGTTGAATCAGCCCGGATTATTGGATTCCCGGTCGCTATGAAAGTTATCGGACCGATACATAAATCAGACGTCGGTGGTGTTAAACTTGGTCTGAAAAATAAATCGGAGGTGGAATCAGCATTTTACGACTTAATGGCTATCGAAGGAGCAACAGGGGTCATTGTTCAGCAGATGCTCAAAGGAAATGAACTTTTCATTGGAGCAAAGAAGGAACAGGATTTCGGGCATGTAATTCTTTTTGGGCTGGGGGGGATATTCATTGAAGTATTCAAGGATATAACCTATGGACTTGCACCTGTCGGTTACGAAGAAGCATTATATATGATAAGAAATATAAAAGCTTATGGAATAATCAAAGGGGTAAGAGGGCGGGAAGGAGTCAATGAAGAGCTATTGGCTGACAGGATTGTCAGGCTTTCTGCTCTGCTTCAGGCTGCACCGGAAATAATCGAACTGGATTTGAATCCATTGCTCGGAGGCAGAGACTTTGTTACTGTCGTTGACGGCAGGATAAGGATTGGGTAAGAAATTATTATTCTTCCCACTCCACTATCCTTATCTCCTCATCTGTTAATTCGTATAGTTCAAAGACGAGCTGGTCAATTTTTTTGTCTCGATTTGTATTAATAAACTTCATCATGACTGCCAATGTCTATAAGCAACACACTTTCGTTATCTACAAATTGGAAAACAACTCTGAAATCAAAACCAAGAGCAAAAGAGTAACAATTTTTAAGTTTACCAGATAATTTGTGGGTTTTTAATTGTGGATTGTATGGATTATCAATGAAAAGTTCAATTTTTTTCCAAAAGATATTCTTAAGAAATTCATTGTTTTTTATAAGCTTTTTATACTTTCTTTTAAAAGCATCGTCCCAGATTAAATTAATCATTCTCTAAATCCTGATAAAGTTCCTTCAATCCACCCATTTTTATCTTTCCAGATTGAAAGTTTTTTCTGGATTCTCTTACTCTTTTAACTAACTTTTCCCTTTTAGTTTCTATAATATTTTTCTTAAAAACTTTGATGGCATATTCTTTCTCTTCTAAAGAAAGTAAATCAAAATTATCAATCAAATCATTAAAAGCAGATTGCATGATTCTAAATCCTTTTATGATTAACAATATTTAAGACAAAAAAGATTTAAATTAATTTTATGATTGCAAATCATCTTTGCCATATCTTACACTATCATAATCATCCATTTGTTAGTCCATAACTTTTATGACTGTTAGGTCCTTGTGGTTTTTATATTGCTCCCGTCACGCTGAAGCGTGGGTTAGCATTGGTATGGAAGAATCATAGTACAACCTTTATGAAATTAGGCTTCCCAAAGCGGGATTTGGGAAGGAACTATTAAGACTATTGCACCGAGGATTAAAAAAACAGAGGACTAAAGGAAACACATGTTCGTTTAAACTTCTTTTATTCTCCGTAGAATAGAAATAATAAATATTTTATAAAATAGAATATTGTTCAGATATTCTAAAAAAGTTAGAAACTGGAATATTTAGATTAATATGAGAAAAATTGAGACTTGTATGTTTTAGCAAAATCTCAATTGCTTTTATGCTTTCAATATCAGATGTCAGGAAATACTCAATATTTGTATCAATATCGGCTTGAGCAAATAACTTTGAATCATTTGGTATAAGTAATCTTTCTCTAAAATCAACTTTTCCTTTTCGCCTCTCATCAAATAGAATTCTTGCCAATTCCCCTGCTCGTTTTGAATGATCAATATTGAATGGTAAAATTTGTAGATTTTTTAAAGGTAGTTCATCAATACTGCCCCCAACACAATATTCTGCTATCGAAATGCAAGAAATTACCAAAGAGATATTATTATTTAAAAAATATTTATAATATTCATTAGAATTAGTAAACAATTTGTCTTCTTCGTTTAAAAAGCGAAGAAAAAAACTTGTATCAAGTAAAACGCTTTAAGGCATCCTGTCTTCCTCTAATCTCATTCAACCATATTTCAGGATCAACTTTACCGAGCCAAATAGTAGCTTTCTTTCTTAGTTTACTTAGATAATCTTCCTCATATTTTGAGGAATAATCTAATAATTCAATCAATTTAAGGCTACTGGTATCAATTTCACCCGTTTCTGCATTCTGTTTACCAGTTGCTCTTATGCCATAATTTTTATATAAAATATTCTTTTCAAGGTCTTCGAGAACCTTTTGACTTGCATGGACAATGATTGAACCAAGATTATCAACAACCAGATGAATGTTAGCATCTTTTTTACCACCGGCATTAGTAACTTTTCCGTAAAAATAAAACTCTGAATCTACCCAAACAGATTCAGATCTATAGAAATTAGTAGTTTTATCAATAACTAAACCAGGTGAATCAGATATTGAGGTTCTGATATTATATGAAATTCCTTTTTTTATAGCAGATTCCTGAAATGATTCAATAGCTTTTGCAGTTTTACTTTCCAAAAAATCTATGCTGTTTGTATTTACTACTTGATTAAGTACAGCAGTAAAACTGATTATATATTGTATTCCGGTTTTAAATATTTGCCTTATGGAACCTTCTTCTATTCTATAACTGATAATCGGTCTTCCTGATTTATCACCGGGAAAAAGCAGGTTTTCAACTTGCTCAATATCGGTTATTATATCCCGTATATCGTAATTTTCGGGATTTACATCAAAAATCCCTTTTTTACCTTGAATAATTAATTCTATAAAACCAATTTTTTCCATAAGATAAATTTATTAAATTTTATCGGTAATTAAAATTAATATTTTCATTTCTCCCCCTCCACTATCCTTATCTCTTCATCTGTCAGTTCGTAAAGTTCATAGACGAGGTGGTCTATTTTTTTGTCTGTATATTCTATTCTTGCTTTGATTTGCTCTATCTGTTCGGGTAGTGTGGCGGCTTGCAGGTCTTTATGGAGCTGGAGCATTGTTTCGACAAGGGCTGTTAGCTGTGTATCGGGTTCAGGAAGCTGGGGGATGGGGAGAGGATTAATAAAATCGTTCCGGGTTTGAGTTTCGTTGTAATGCCCCTTTTTATACTCGGTAAGATGAAAAGAAAATCTGTCAACAAGATCCGAAATTCTTTCTTTTGCTTCCTGATAAGTCATAATTTGAACGAGCAAAAATTTCTAATTACAGATGCAAAATAAAAAATTTTTTCAATATTATATTCAATCTATTTTTAAATACTAAATAGTTTAATTGCTAATAATTATTAAATTTTCTTTGTAATCTCTGTTAATTTAATTTTTATCCACATCATAAAAAAAGAAAATCTCTAAACAAAAAAAATTGGAGGAAATTGGAGGTTTTTTCTATCATTTTTCTTTGATAATTTTCACTCTGATTTTATTTCTCATTAGATTTATTATAAGACTAAAATCATAAATAATTCATAGAAAACGAAAAAAATTTAAAGTAATATATTTTTAATTAATGTAAAGATATTATTGTGAAAAAGACCTGTTTGTTCTTTTTGATTTTTTTTGTTTTTTTGAATTATAATTTGCTTTGTGTCAACCGTTATGTTAGCCCATCGGGTAGCAATATCACTGGCGATGGGACTATATCAAACCCCTGGAAAACAATCCAGTATGCTATTAATAATTCTTCATCAGGAGATATTATTAACGTAGCGAGTGGAACATACAACGAGGATATCCTGATTGATAAGGGATTAGAAATCTCAGGCAGTGGCAGAGACAATACTACCATCAATGGTACTGCATCAACAAAACCGGTGATAAGCATTAACTCCTCGAATGTTAAAGTAACAAAATTTTTGATCCAAAACACTAAGAGAAGCACCTCTACAAATCCAACAAATAAAAGGTACTTGATTTATATTGATGCATCTTTGGGTGATATTTCGAATATCACAATCGAAGATAATGAAATAGGACCGAATCATAAATTGGGTTACTTTGATTTCGATTATACTTTACAAAATATGGATGCTATATTTCTTGATGCCAGCTCGAATGATATTTCTGATGTTTATATCACAAATAATTTTCAGTGGTTGGTAATGGGCGATGGAAGTGGTTTAAAGCTCTATGCACCTGAACCCAATGAAATCACTAATGTTACTATTAATGATAATATGTTCTGCCATAATGCCAAAAACGGAATCGAGATTCAGGGCAATTTTAATAATTCTACAATTTATGGCAATAGCGTTTTTTATCAGCTATATACCCGTTCGGGGTACCAGTCAATGTACGGAAATGGTCTGGTTATGTTTAAAGTGAATGGTCACACAGGAAATACTCATCTTCATAACATTGAAATTGTTTTTAACAGTTTCTATGGTAATGTACATACGGGTGTCTATCTTTTTGGCAAAATGAGTAATATTTATTTTACCGGTAACGACACATGGAACAACACTGATGGAATGGTATTCAATGTTGATGCAAACCAATGGATACATCCCTACAGACCTTTGCCTTCTGACGATTCTTATGATGATGATGATGTTTCAAATATAACGGTAGAAAATGATTTGTTCTATTACGACAGAAGATTTGCAATGTATAATACTTCCAGTACAGTAATCAAAGCTGAAAAATGCTACTGGGAAGAGCCTCATCCGCTTGTTGGAGGTCCGTTAAGAGATGGTCCAAGATATTCATGGGGTCCAAGAGTTGGTTTTGGCAGCTTTACTGATGGGCTGTACGATTATGATGGACTTCATGATGGTGGGCGGGATTATCAAATGCCAATAAGCTCACCAACAAAAGACACAGCAAGCCTTATTTATGGCAAAATTGATTTTTCGCCTTATATCACTGATTTATACATGACTCCAAAAACATTAAGAAACATCACAGTAGATAATGCAAATGTATCAATGCCAGCTCCACCCTATGCTTTAGGCATACACAACGAATTTGACAATATCCAGAATGCTATAGATGCAGCACAGGAAGGCGATATAGTTGAAGTAGTCGGAAATGGCACAGGATATGATTATGCTGAAAATATTACAATTGACAAAGGTTTGACAATAAAGGCAAAATCAGGCACACCGGTGCTTTATCCATCAAGCGGAACAAATATTACCTCCACAACAAGCTCAAACAGTGCAGTAATCGGATTTAAAATAGTAACCAATGCAGCAACAAATGATATGTTTGGAGTAGCACAAAGCACAGGCGATGTTCAGACCTGCGGTAGCACCTACTGGAATGGAACTACACAGTTGCTAACCTATTCTTCGATAGACCCATTCGTTGAGGATGGTGATGGAACTGCACCCGCAGCAAATAATAATTCAACAAACGATAATAATACACTTGGGCTATTTATTATATGTACACAGCCACCACAGAACAACTTGGTATTATGGCTTGATGCAGCACAAATAAGCGGCAAGAGCAATGGGGACTTGCTTGATTTAGCACCACCGGCAACATTTTCATGGGAAGATCTTGCAGGTTACAATGACCACGCAAAGCAGGGAAATAACAACATGCGACCAATGTATAACACAAATGTCATAAATAGCTTACCAGCTGTCAGGTTCACTAACACAGGTAATCCATTTACATCTAAGTATTTATGGATAGATTATAATTCATCAAGTAACAGACCAAATGCATTGACAGATAAAATGCTCTTTGTTCTCTTCAAAACACCATCGAGCGTTAGCGGAACAACTCCTCAGATGGTATTTGAACTTGGAGGAGTTACAAGCGGAATGAATGCTTATGTTCATAATGGTAAGGTTGTACTTGGTATCTGGAGGACAACTACACCTGTACAGAGAAGATATTTTGAATTCAGCTGTTCACCAAACACAGTATATCTGGCAAGAGCCTATTATGATGGAACAAACTTCCAGGCATTTTTGAACGGAACATCATCCAGCACAATCTCCTTTGCAGGATTAACAGCAGATGCATTTAGTTCAAGAGCTGGGGTTGGTGCATCTGTAACAGGAACAAGATGTGCAAATGGTGCTTTCGGTCAAAGTCAGACCCTTCATTTTGACGGTCATATCGGAGAAGTTTTACTTTATAATGACTATGATGCAATAGACTGGAGCGATGCGAAGAATTATCTTGGAGCAAAATGGGGTTTGAGCGGATATACTTTCTTCCCGAGGAACGATGGCTGGGAGCTAATCAGCGAGGATTCAGAGATAAGTGGGGTTGTACAGGTAATGCCTGCTTATCCGAATCCATTCACAAGTTCAACTTCATTTGATTTTGTTGCTGCAGAGTCACAGAATGTAACAATAGAACTTTATGATGCACTTGGTCAAAGTTTTCAAACATTATATAATGGTAAGGTAAATAAGGGTGAAGTTTACACTATCAATATTGATGGAACAAACTTAAGTTCAGGTTTATACGTTTACAGAATATTTGGTGATTCTTTCACTGAATTCGGTAAAGTCATATTGATAAAGTAGGGGGCTGTCTCAAAAGTAATTATCTTTGGAACAAACAAGAATGTTTGTTCTACTAAGTTCTTTAATTATATGGTAGGTCAGGCGTTCTCGCCTGACCATTTATTCCCAAAATTTGTTTATTGAGGCAACTCATTAGAGATTTAAACTACAAACATCATTAAATCAATATATTTAATGAGAATATTAAGATTGTTAAGAAAAATTAGTTTGTATAATAATAAAAAGATTTATAAATTTTAGTGCATAAAAAAATATTTTTTAGCTTAACTTGTTTAATTTACTTGATTATTTTGTTTGATATTCATTTGATAGCTTTGATAATTCAATCTAAACGGGATTTATAAAAAAAAATAAATCAATATGCATCAAGATAGTGGAGGAATTTGGAGGTTTTTTGTATTGATATTCTTTGCTAATTTGGTAACGTTTATAAAAAATATTTTAAATACGATGGCTAAACTTGTGAAATCAATGTGCAAAAATATAAATACTTATTCGAATACAGGAAATCTTGTATTTTTAAAATACCAGATATATGGTATTTCTCAGAAGTTTTTCTCAGCATAGTTTTGCACTGTAATCAGGATTGTTTTCATAAGTTACTTTTTTTAAATGATTGACAGACAAAAAAAATATAACAAAGGATTGAAAATAAATATTTTGTTCAATTTCAACAAAGGAGTGATTTTATGAAAAAATTAGCATTACAAATGCTTCTTCTGCTGACAATACTAATTGTCGGTGTAGGTAGTGTTTTCGCTGTTACCTGGAATGTGCCTGCAGATTTTCCAACCATATCAGCTGCAATTACTGGTGCTTCAAATGGTGACATAATTAATGTAGCTGCTGGGACCTACAACGAAGACATTACAATCAACAAGCAATTACAAATTATTGGAGCAAATAAAACAACTACAATAATTGATGGTGCAACTGCAGGAAGTCCTGTTGTAACAATAACGAGCTCAAATGTAACGCTTAAGAATTTTACTATTAAAAATGAAATGAGAGCAGCCGGTGCTGGTAATAAATCTCTTATTTTGCTTGATGGCTCAACTACGAATCTTTCTGACATAACAATTGAAAATAACCTTATAGGTCCAAATCACGATGGATCATTTGGCATTGCTTATAATATCAGCCCGGGTCATGGAATTTATGTTGATGCATCAAATTTAATGTCGGATGTTACAATCATTGATAATGAAATATTCCAAAATTATATTAATGGCAGTGGTATAATGATTTATGCTCCAGATAACAGCGGAAACGGAGGAGCTACACAATTTTCTATTGATCACAATGAAATTTATGACAATGCTAAAAATGGTGTTGAAATTCAAGGTGAGTTCAACTCTTCCTGCATAACTGAAAACAAAATTTATGCGAATGCATACATAAGAACTCCATATAATACTTATGAAACAAGTTACGGGAACGGTCTTGTTATGATGCAGGTCAATGGTCATAGCGGAGCAAATGCAGGCTTTTACGATGTATGTATTGACTTGAACAGCTTCTTTTACAACTATCATTCCGGTTTCTATATTTACGGTGAAATGGATAATATTGATTTCGTAAACAATGACTCGTGGGGAAATACCGATGGTGTTGTCTTCAATGTTGATGCCAGCCAGTGGGTTCATCCTTATCGCCCACTTTCGGCTACAACTGATGATAATCTTTCCGATGTCAGCGCCAAAAACAATCTTATGTACGCAAACGCAAGGTTCGGTATGTACAATACATCGAGCTATGTTATTAATGCTGAAGAATGCTACTGGGAAGAGCCACCTTATTTAATTTTAGGAAATCAGGTTTCAAACAGATCTGGTCACACTTACTCTTGGGGTCCACAGGTGGCAAGAGGATCATTTACTGATGATGGCAGTCCTTTTGATGGAACATGGCTAGATGGTGGAAGAGATTATTTCCTTCCAAATGATGGAACTCCGGGAAATTTCTTTGGTTCTGATGATTCCGATGTACCTTCCTATACTTCAGTATTACATGGCAAAATTGACTTTTCGCCTTATATAACTGATTTTAACGCAGTACCTGCAACATTAAGGAACATCACAGTAGATAATGCAAATGTATCAATGCCAGCTCCACCCTATGCTTTAGGCATACACAACGAATTTGACAATATCCAGAACGCTATAGATGCAGCACAGGAAGGTGATATAATTGAAGTAGTCGGAAATGGCACAGGATATGATTATGCTGAAAATATTACAATTGACAAAGGTTTGACAATAAAGGCAAAATCAGGCACACCGGTGCTTTATCCATCAAGCGGAACAAATATTACCTCCACAACAAGTTCAAACAGTGCTGTAATCGGATTTAAAATAGTAACCAATGCAGCAACAAATGATATGTTTGGAGTAGCACAAAGCACAGGCGATGTTCAGACCTGCGGTAGCACATACTGGAATGGAACGACACAGTTGCTAACCTATTCTTCGATAGACCCATTCGTTGAGGATGGTGATGGAACTGCACCCGCAGCAAATAATAATTCAACAAACGATAATAATACACTTGGGCTATTTATTATATGTACACAGCCACCACAGAACAACTTGGTATTATGGCTTGATGCAGCACAAATAAGCGGCAAGAGCAATGGGGACTTGCTTGATTTAGCACCACCGGCAACATTTTCATGGGAAGATCTTGCAGGTTACAATGACCACGCAAAGCAGGGAAATAACAACATGCGACCAATGTATAACACAAATGTCATAAATAGCTTACCAGCTGTCAGGTTCACTAACACAGGTAATCCATTTACATCTAAGTATTTATGGATAGATTATAATTCATCAAGTAACAGACCAAATGCATTGACAGATAAAATGCTCTTTGTTCTCTTCAAAACACCATCGAGCGTTAGCGGAACAACTCCTCAGATGGTATTTGAACTTGGTGGGGTAACAAGCGGAATGAATGCATACGTTCGAGATAACAAAGTTGGATTAGGAATCTGGAGGACAAGCAGTCCGGTACAGAGAAGATATTTTGAATTCAGCTGTTCACCAAACACAGTATATCTGGCAAGAGCCTATTATGATGGAACAAACTTCCAGGCATTTTTGAACGGAACATCATCCAGCACAATCTCCTTTGCAGGATTAACAGCAGATGCATTTAGTTCAAGAGCTGGAGTAGGTGCAGCAGTCAATGGAACAAGATATTCATTCGGTTCATATAATATGACACAGGGACATCATTTTGACGGATATGTCGGAGAAGTTTTACTCTATAATGACTATGATGCAACAGATTGGAGCGATGCAAAGAATTATCTCGGAGCAAAATGGGGATTGAGCGGATATTTCTTCTTCCCAAGAAACGACGGCTGGGAGTTAATCAGCGAGGATTCAGAAATAAGTGGAGATGTACAGGTAATGCCCGCATATCCTAATCCTTTCACAAGTTCAACTTCATTTGATTTTGTTGCTGCAGAGTCACAGAATGTAACAGTAGAACTGTATGATGCACTTGGTCAAAAGGTTGGCACATTATTTAATGGTAATGTCAATAAGGGTGAAGTTTACACAATCAATATTGATGGAACAAACTTAACCTCAGGTTTATACGTTTACAGAATTCTTGGTGAAAGCTTCACTGAATCTGGTAAAATTATTTTGAATAAGTAAATCTTTTAAAGTTTTTTAAATTTTTTTTAACATTTTTTTTAGGAGTCTTTTATGAAAAAATTATTTGCACTAACAGCCTTAGTTTTTGCACTTTTCTTGGTATATAACAATGCCAGCGCTCAAACTTTTAATTCAGATGAGGGTACTAATTGGTTCGAAGTATATGTTTACGAACCAATTATTGTAACACCACTCGATATGGATCCAGACCCCGGTATCACAAGCAGAATACTTGGTGCCATTGCCCCCGGAACAACAAAAACTTACTCTAATCCAAATCTTGTTGATATACAGTTTTCTGTTGAGGGTGGAATAGGGGCTGACTACAAGGTTGATGTTGATGTTGACCACCAGATTTCTACAAGTGGTAATCCACCATTAGATAATTTAACATTAGGTGGTTTAACATGGCAAGTAGATTTAAATGTTGTTGCGCCCGGATATTTTGGAACAGCTGATGGTGGTGATCCCGGTTCAACAGATGGAGACTATACTGGTTGGGGAACATTTACTTTTGGCTCAGCCGGAAGAGATGTTTTCAGAGTATTCCCAGGTACATTGACAGCAGGACCGATGGCAGTATCAGGTACCTATAATTTTGCAGTAACACTAACTGCCTATTATATCTAATAAAATAAAAATTATTTTAATGGATTGATTTTTAAACCCTATGGTAACGGATACCATAGGGTTTTTTTATCCACGTGGATGGAATGTGCGGTGGACTTCTTTGATATAGTCATTATCAAGATGGGTATAGATCTGGGTAGTAGAAATATCAGAATGCCCGAGCATCTCCTGAACAGCCCTCAAATCTGCCCCTCCTTCGAGCAGATGAGTTGCAAATGAATGCCTGAATGTGTGGGGATGAACTTCTTTTTCTATTCCGGCATCCTTTGTTGCTTTATTTACAATTTTCCAGATTGTCATACGGGAAAGTTGCGAGCCTCTTTGATTAAGGAAGAGAATATCACCGGCACCAGTAAGCTTCAGAAAGCGGGATCTTGCCTTTTTCCGATAGTTGTTAATCCATTTCAAGGCAGATTTGCCGATGGGGACAATTCTTTCCTTTGAGCCTTTCCCGAAAACCCTGACTATCTCAGCATCAAAAAGAATATCCCTTTGCTTTAGATTTATAAGTTCCGAAACCCTTAGACCGCAGGCATAAAGAGTTTCCAATATTGCCCTATCTCTTATTCCAGCGGGGGAAGAAACATCGGGCTGCTCAATAATACGTTTAATTTCTTCTATGGAGAGCGTTGCGGGTAATTTTCTGCTGACTTTTGGAAGTTCAATTGTTTCCGAAGGGTCAAAATCAGATTTTCCAATTGTAAGAAAATACTTATAAAGGCTTTTGATTGAGGAGAGATATCTCATTCTGCTTGTGGGACTTAATCCGATTTCCGTTAGAAGGACAAAAAATTGAGTGATTAACTCCTGGTTGGATATTATAAAATTTTGAATTCCTTTTGCAAGGAGAAAATCTGAGAAAGTGGAAAGGTCATTCCGATAAGCAGAAATCGTATTTTGTGATAAACCTTTTTCAAGGGAGAGATAGAGCAAAAAATCTTTGAGCTGTTTTTGAAAGAGTCCGGGTAATCTTGAAATAGGAGTTTTGTTTTTTGGATTAGTCTTTCTCAGTTTCGCTCTCCTTTTGCACTTCGGTAGGGATTTCCTTGTATTCGATTCTTGAATGCTGCAAACCAAGAAGATTTTTAACGCAGGTTTCCTTAATAATTTTCAGGTCTCCAATTGTCAGGTTGGATTCATCAAATTGACCATCATTAAGCTTAGCTTGAATAGATTTTTCAATAGCATTGTCCAGGGCTTCAATATCGGTTGCAAGCCTTGAAAGAGCTTCTGCCGAGTCGCAAATCATTACAATTGCAGTTTCCTTGGAATTTGGTTTGGGACCCGGATATCTGAAATCTTCTTCATTAACAGGTTGCCCGTCAGCTTCTTCCAGAGCTTTAGCATAGAAATGTTTGATTAATGAAGTGCCATGATGCATAGGGATGAAATCAAGTATTCTCTGTGGTAATTTGTATTCTTTTCCAACACGGATACCGTCAATAACATGATTTTTGATAGCATCGGCACTTTTCTTCGGATGCATAAATTCGTGCTTGTTGTCAATATTTAACTGGTTTTCAATGTAGTATTCAGGTTTGACTATTTTACCTATATCATGATAATAAGCACCAACTTTTGCAAGCAAGGGATTTGCACCGATTGCAGCAGCACACTTTTCCGCAATGACTGAAATGGCAAGAGTATGTTGATAAGTGCCGGGAGCCAATTCGCTCATTTTCTGAAGTAAAGGATGGTTCAGATTGTTGTATTCTTCGAGTTTTAAGTCAGTAGTTATATTCGAAAATCGTTCAATAATAAATAAGAGCCCGAAAGTCAGCAGTGGAGAAAGAGCCGCATTCAAGACCGAAATCAACAGGCGATAGGCTGCAATTTCAAATTCGGAACCTCTTTCGAGGCTGAACGAGACAATTGTAACAAAAAATCCAATAATTATGAACAAAATTGATTTATAAATTTGAGTCCGGCTTTGAATATCCCTGACTGTGTAGGCTGCCAGAATACCAGCGAACATCATAGACATTCCGGTGTCATAGTCATTTCCCCTTATTCCCGATAGCATTAGAGATATTGAGACAGTAAAATAAAAGGCAGTTCGTGAATCGAACAGAATAGCAACCAGCATAGAGAAACCCGGTATCAGAACAAAGTATTGAAGCGGCAATTTAGAGGGTATCTCAACCGATAGCCACCCCAAAAAAGCAACAATGACAATAAAACTACTAAGAATAGCGACCTGAAGGTTATCAGCAAATATCCTTTTACGGATTATAACTAAATAGATGATTAAAATGGAATAAACAAGCATAGAATGACCAAAACTCCCTAAGACCATCCAGAAAGTCGTTACATCTTCTTTTCTCAAAAATTGAGAATGATTATATGAATTCAGCCTCTGAATTTTTTCTTTGGTTAGTTTTTCACCCTTTTCAATCAATATTTCACCTGCGCGGACATAGCCAAAGGTTCGGGCAACATTCTGACTGGCTATATCTTTTGCTTTTTCATATAGTTCAGACGAAAATTTTAAGTTAGGTTTATAGATTTTGATTAAAATATCATTTACAAGATTTCTGGCTGATTCATTCAGTTCAGCTTGAAATTGAGCTCTGCCTTTTTCAACGAAAAGCCCCAGATCCAGCAAATCAAAGGTTTGATAGATTTTGATTTTGTTTGGCATAATGTGAGCAGTAATCTCCGGTCTCTGTATAACAGATTTAGCAGTATCAATCAATCCTTTCTTATATATATTGTTTATAAATTGCTTCAGTCTTCTTTGAATGTTTGAGAGTTCTGGTATTTTTTGTTCGGGATTATCCCTGAAATAATCGTTAAGAGTAAAATCCGAAAAGAAATTTTTCAGATCAACATTTTGCTTTTGGGCTCTGAGAATGAGCTTTTTGAAAATTGTATCTAAGGTGTTATTTGCAGTGTTCTCTGCTGTATCATCATATAAAAAAGTAAGACTAACAGAATTGACTGCTTTCTCAATATCTTCCTTGTATTCATTTTCATTTTTGTATATAGGAAAGGAGAACTCAGCTACCACAGTTTGGCCGTTCCATTTGTTTCCTTGCTCAAGATTTAGAAGAAGAATTTCATTCCGCTCAGGATTAGAATGGAAGGAAAAGAAGAACGAGCATATTATTATAGTAATGACAAATATAGCAATTTTAACGTATAATGAGCTTTTCAGGTATTCAATGTTTGACTCTTTATTCTCTAAGTTAGTTAATTTCTTAAAAAGTGTTTCTTTTGCAGTCATAATCAATCAAAACTGGATTAATTTTAATATTTTTGTAACAACATTATGAATAAATGTGTTATATGTTATGAAATTTATATAAATTAATTTTGATTATTTATCAGATCAAATATAATATTTTATCCGATATAAAAAAAAGTAAGACAACAATTAATTAATGAGGTAATGTGATGGTTCGAATATTTTTTATTTTTTTTGTAAGTTTTTATTTATTTTTTTTGACTAATATCAAGGCTCAGAATGAAAAAGAAATCAATCTGCTTGAGGAAACAATAAATGAAAAGATAAAATTTCCAAAAGATTATTTTGGTAAAATTCTTGAAGGTAAGGCAGGGATTGATTATCAAAATCAAAAGTCAGAAAGTAACACACAAAACAAAGATTTGCTTCAATCCGTTTATGAGATGGAAGTATCTGGCAACATTCTTGTTGAATCAGAAATACACGCTGCTATTAATCCATTGGACACTAATAATATCATAATTTCTCCAATCAGGCAAAAACCCAACGATCAGACTCAGGTGATTGACTGCCCTGTTTATTTTACCAAAGATTTTGGTAAAACCTGGGATGTAAGTGAATTTCAAGCTAAGCCATCAAGAGAGAATGTTCTACTTGCTGGTGGCGGGGATCCGGTTTTGGCTTTTGATTCGGAAGGAAAAGCATATAACACTTGGATTAACCTTTTTTTTACAAGAATAGGGAACAACTATGACTCAGTCTTTGCTGATATGTATTGGGCAAAGTCAAATGATGGAGGCAAAGAATGGATTCGTTCCGCTAATGACCGTGTTGGGAGGGGGCTCGGTAAATATACTCTTAATTCAACATACGGATTGAACAGGATGCTTGATAAACAATGGATCGCAGTTGACAAATCGAATTCCCCATTCAAAAATAATTTATACGTAGTTCTAACTGAAATTACTGCCGGGACAACAAATAATTCAAGGATAAAATTATTCAAAAAAATGGCTGACGCAGACACATTCCTTACAGAATCTGTCCAAATAAATAAAAATATTTACAGCCTTGTTCAATTTTCTTCGATTGATGTTGACCACAAAGGAACAATACATATTACATTTTATGGGAATAATGGTTCTGTTAATTCTCTTTTCTATTCAAGTTCAACGGATGGCGGCAATACTTTCACCCCAGAAATCAAAATTACTGATTTTACATTTGCAGGTAGCAGGTTAATTCCTGGTAATCAAAATGACAGGGTCGTTGGAATGAGCCAGCAAAGATTTTACCCTTGCCCGATATTAGCTGTTGATAAGTCAGAGAAGTCGCCTAATGCTGGAAATATTTATTTAGTTTGGACTGCAAATGGTATAAATTCTGTTAAAGGGGACGGAATGGATATTTATTTATCTTCTTCAAAAGATAAGGGACAAACTTGGTCCTCACCGGTTGTAATAAATGATGATGAGAAAGGAAAAAAAGTAAGTCAGTATTATCCTTCTATCACAGTCAATAACAAAGGGGTTGTAATTATTTGCTGGTATGACAGACGGCACGATTCCACTGATAATAAGTCACATTATTATATGACTGCTTCTTTTGATGGAGGAAAAACTTTTCTGCCAAATTATAGGATAACAGGTTCGGAAACGAATTTTTCCCGGGTTGGACTCAAAAATAATAATTTTGGGATCGGCGAATATAATCAGGTTCTTGCTTCTGATTATTATGCTATACCAGTATGGGCAGACGGTCGAACAAACGATGGAAATCTGAATATTTATACTGCTTTTATTCCACTCGACGAGAGCTTGCTTTCAGTCGAGAGGGTTGCAAATATATATAACACAGTGACTATTGAAGAAATTTTCCCGAATCCTGCAAAAAACAAAATATCCGTTAAGATCATTGGAAGTTTGGACAACTCAGCAGAAGTTCAAATATTAAATTATCAAGGCAAGATCATACAAAAGTTCGATAATATCATTAAACAGAAAAATGAAGAGGTTCTCGAATTTTCATTAGATAAATTTACCAGCGGGATATATTTTTTCAAATTGACTGACAGAAATAATTATATTATCAAAAAATTTATTATAGTGAATTAACTTTTGATGCACTGTCTTTTCCATCCAAAAATTAATAGAAGCAATCTGGAATACTATTTCGAGGGTGATGAGCTAAAGCATTTGAAAGCTCTTAGGCTCGGAATCGGTGAAATGATAATGATAACAAATGGGCAAGGATTTAGTCTGAAAGCAAAAATAATGTCTTTAAGAAACAATTCTCTGCTGATTGAAAATCCTGAATTTTTTGAAAATTACGGAGAATTGGATTGCCGGGTTTGTGTTGGGATGGCTATTTTAGAAAACAGAGATAGAATGGAGTTTGCTCTGGAGAAGTGTGTTGAGCTTGGAGCTAAAGAGTTTTTCCCTTTGATAACAAAGAATTGTGAAAAAAGAAATATCAATCTCGACAGACTAAGAGCAAAATCATTAGCTGCAATGAAACAATGCCGACGATCTGAACTAATTAAAATTTCCTCACCTGTGGACATCAGTGAATTGCAGAAAAGGTTTCAGAATTTTGATACAATATTTCTGGCAGATATTAACGGAGAAATATATGACAAAAGATTCAGAAGCGGCAGAAATTTAATTTTAGTTGGTCCTGAGGGTGGTTTCACCGAGCAGGAAATAAATTTTATAAAAAAAAATCCGAAAACTAAATCAATAAATTTAGGACCAAGGAGATTGAGGGCAGAAACAGCAGTTATTGTTATGATGACTCTGCTCTCGATTGAATAAAGAAATTTTTTTGAATTTGAAATAATGAAAGTTATATGGTATAAATGTAAAGGTGATGTTTGGTGCTATCTGGATAAAGTTATAGCTGACCACCCCAGCATAGCCGGTCTCAAAGGAGTTTATGTAATCTGGACAGGAGAAAAAGATCAAAAAGTTCTTCGTGTTGGTTATGGCACAATTTCTGAAGAAATAAACTCAAACAGAAATAATTTGGCTATCAGAGCTTTTTTTCATCTGGGAGTTCTTATATCTTGGGCTGAGCTGCCTGAAGAAAATATTGAGGGTGTTCTGGAATATTTAATGAAAAAATTAAAACCAAAATTTTATAATAATCCACTGAATACAAAACAGATATCAATCAATTTGCCGTGGAATAATTAATTTTTGACTTTTTTTAAGAGCTAATTATCTTTTATGATTATTTAATACATACTCATAATATTGAATATAGAGATATTAATAATCCAAGACAAATCAAAGTTAGTGTATCTTGTTTAAAGAAGCAAAAAAAAATCAGCAAAAATATTCTATGTTTTATAAAGTCTTAGTAATCGAATTCTCGGTAAGTTTGAGAATTTTTTTTATATTTGTTTAACTAAATGTTATGAAAAATTAGAGGGAAATTATATGCCACAACCTATGCATTTAACAGATGATATTTTTGAAAATGAGGTACTAAAATCAAATGTGCCAGTATTGATTGATTTTTGGGCAACCTGGTGTGGACCTTGCAGAATTATTGCACCATCAATTGAAGAATTAGCAAATGAATACAGCGGCAAAGCCAAAATTGCCAAACTCGATGTTGACAATAATCAAAGAACAGCTATGCAGTATGGTATTCGTTCTATACCAACAATTTTGATATTCAAAAATGGTCAAGTTGTTGACACAATTATAGGGGCTGTACCAAAAGCTAAGATTGAAGAAGCTTTACTTAAACATATTTAATAAATAATATTTATGCCCAGACCAACAAAGCTATCAGAAGATGACATAAATATTTATCTTTCAAGATTTCCAAAATGGAAAAGAAAGGGTGATACTATTGAGCGGGAGTTAGTAGCGTCTAATTTTCCTGCAATCGTTGGTGTTCTTAATGCAATTGCAATTCTTGCAGAATCCCTTGACCATCATCCTGATTTATTAATTTACGGGTGGAATAAACTAAGAGTAACTTTATCTACTCACGATCAGGGAGGTTTAACCGAACTCGATTTTAAGCTTGCCGAAAAGATTGAAAGTCTTAACTTTTAAGTAATATATTAAAAATAAACAGAAAGACTAACTTATGGGTTCATTAATTATTGATATTTACGGAAGGGAAATTCTTGATTCCCGCGGAAATCCGACTGTCGAGGTTGAAGTTGTATTAGATGATGGCTCGATCGGTTTAGCGGCCGTTCCATCCGGTGCAAGTACTGGCGAAAATGAAGCTTGCGAACTTAGAGATGGAGATTCTAACCGTTATTTAGGAAATGGTGTTACTAAAGCTGTTGAAAATGTTAACACTGTCATTGCTGATGCACTCGAAGGTTTTGATGCTTCGGAACAGGTTCAGATTGATAATTTATTGATTGAGCTTGATGGCACAAAGAACAAATCAAATCTTGGCGCCAATGCTATTCTTGGAGTATCACTTGCTGTTGCCAAAGCTTCTGCGGAATCATTTATGATGCCTCTTTACAGGTATCTGGGAGGAGTGAACTCAAGAATTCTTCCTGCTCCGATGATGAATATACTTAATGGAGGGAAACATGCGGATAATAATGTTGACATTCAGGAATTTATGATAATACCTGCAGGTGCTCCCACTTTCAGGGAAGCATTGAGAATGGGAGTCGAAGTTTTCCATAATTTGAAAAAAGTGCTGAAATCAAAAGGCTTATCAACCTCTGTCGGCGATGAGGGTGGTTTTGCTCCTTCTTTGAAATCCAACGAGGAAGCTTTCGATGTGATTCTGGAAGCCATAAATAAAGCCGGATACAAACCTATTCAGGATATTTTATTAGCTATTGATACAGCAGCAAGCGAAATGGTTGAAGATGGAAAATATAAAATGTTTAAATCTTCAGGCGAATATAAAACTTCAGAGGAAATGATTAATTGGTATGTTGAACTTTGCAATAAATATCCAATTTATTCAATTGAGGATGGACTGGGAGAAAATGATTGGGATGGCTGGCAAAAGTTGACACAGGCTCTTGGGAACAGAATACAATTAGTCGGAGATGATATTTTCGTTACCAATCCCGAATTTCTTGAAAGAGGAATCAGGGAAAAAGTTGGCAATTCTATCTTGATAAAAGTCAATCAGATAGGAACCTTAACCGAAACTCTTGAGACTATAAAAATGGCTCATAGAAATGGATACAGGACAGTTATTTCCCATCGTTCCGGCGAAACAGAAGATACAACAATAGCTGACATTGCCGTTGCAACAAATGCTGGTCAGATAAAAACCGGTGCTCCCAGCAGAACTGACAGAGTGGCTAAATATAATCAGCTTATGAGAATTGAAGAAGCACTTGGCGATGATGCAGTTTATTCAGGATTAAGTGAATACCGTCTGTTCCTATAAAATTTTTAAATTGAATCCAGCCTGTTAATAAGGCTGGATTTTTTTTATTTTTAATGTTTGAAAAAAAAATATAAAAAAGTATTTTACAATACTTGAATTTTAAAATTTAAAAACTTTTTTCTGAGAGATAATTATGATAGTATTTGGTACTGATGGTTGGCGTGGAGTAATAGCACGGGATTTTACATTTGACAATTTGCACCTCGTGGCTCTTGCTACTGCAAAATACATAAAAAAACATTTTCCTGATAATCCATCAGTCGTTATTGGGTACGACACAAGATTCCTGTCAAGGGAGTTTGCCGAAGAGACTGCTCAGATTCTTGCCTGGCAGGATATAACAGTACATCTTTCTAACACATTTTCATCCACCCCACAGGTTTCATATCATACAAAGAATAAAGCTGTAAGCCTTGGTATAGTCATTACTGCAAGCCACAATCCACCTATTTATAATGGATATAAGCTGAAAGCTAACTTCGGTGGACCCGCCACCCCAGAGCAAATATCAGAACTGGAAAAAGAACTGAAACATGTTTACAAAAATCCACCCCAATTCAAATTTAAATCTTTAAAAGATTATATCTTTCTGAAGAAAATAAGATTATTTGATGCCAAGGATTCATACCTAAGATATATCAAAAAGAAAATAAACTTTGATGAGCTCAGGAAAGCTAAGTTCAGAATTTTATACGACCCGATGTTTGGTGCTGGTATTGATACCATCAAGCACCTTCTTCCTGATGTTAAAGAAATTCATGATAACTACAATCCTTCTTTTGGTTCTATTGGGCATCCGGAACCAATAGGTGAAAATCTTACCGAAATGATTGAAATGATGAAAACCGGGAAGTATGATATTGGAATTGCAACAGATGGAGATGCAGATAGGCTCGGAGCTGTGGATCATGCAGGAAATTTCGTAGATTCCCATAAGATTTTTATGATACTGCTTAAATACCTATATGAAAAGAAAAAGAAACGTGGGGCAGTTGCAAAAACTATTTCGCTGACTTCAATGGTGAATAAATACTGCGAATCTCAGGGAATCAAACTTTATGAAACTCCTGTTGGATTCAAACATATTGCAAAACTTATGAGCGAAGAAAAAATCCTGATTGGCGGAGAAGAATCCGGTGGTTTGGGCACAATAATTCATATTCCAGAGCGGGATGGTTTGTTCAATGCACTCTTGCTTATGGAGGTGATGGCTGTTCGTCAAAAATCTTTGATGGATTTATGCGATGAACTCGACGAAGAATTTGGCGTTCATAGGTTTTTAAGGAAGGATGTCCACGTTACCGAACAGCAGAAACGAGATATCCTTGCAGCCTGCGATAAAAAACCCAAGAAAATCGGGAAATATGATGTGATAGATATATCAACAAAAGATGGTTATAAATTCTTTGTTGAAAACGGTTGGTTATTAATCAGACCCTCCGGTACAGAGCCTTTGATTCGTTTCTATGCAGAGGCTGATTCAATAAGCAAAGTAAATGAATTATTAGATGAAGGATTAAAATTGAGTAAATGATTACAGGTTATTTCATAAAGGTAATTAATTGAAAAAGAAAATCTCTGTTATCATAGGAATTCTTGTCTTAGCAGCGATAATTGGCGTTGTGGTCTATGTTGTGAATATGACAAGCGACATTCAGGACACTGCAAATTCTTTTTTTAACGCCATCAAGAAAAACGATTTCGAAAAAGCATATGAATATACTTCCTCCGAGTTCAAGGCTAATACTTCGTTGAAGCAACTCGAAACTTTTTTCCGACAAACATCCTTGATTAATTATAATGAAGCTGTTTGGAGCAAAAGAACTCTTGAAGAAGGTGCAGGTGAATTAGGTGGTGTTATAAGGGCTATTGACGGTGGCGAAATACCTGTTACATTAAAATTTGTGAAAGAAGATGGCAAATGGAAAATTCTTTCTCTTCGTAAAGAGGGATATGGTTTTTCCTCTGCTGAGGTTGTCAAAGGTATGCCTTCAAATGAAGAATTGTCTTCTATGGCTTCCCAATCTATTTATGAATTAGGAAAGGCGATTAACTCAAAAAACTTTTCTGATTTTTATTCAAAGATTTCTTTACTATGGCAATCGCAGACTACTAAGGAAAAACTGCTTGCAGTTTTTAAAACCTTCAGCGATAATAATATTGACCTTACTGTTGTTAAGGATATGAAGCCGACCTTCATCGAAAAACCCGGTTTTGTTGACCAGAGATCAATATTACTTAAAGGATACTATAATGTGAATGAGAAAAAATACTATTTTGATCTTCTATATATCTACGAAAACAACAAATGGATGCTACTCGGTGCCGGGATAAATGTTCGGTAGTGAATTTTAAAGATTATAAATCCTAAGATAAGATTCAACCTGTTTTTCAATGCTGAAATTTTCAGCAGTATGTCTGTCTGAGAATTCAGAGGCTTTTTTGAGGTTATCTGGATTTTCAATGAACCATAAAATTCCATTTGAAAAATCTTCAGTCGAGTAATTTTCTGCAAGCCATCCGCATTGCTTATGAATGATTATGTCGTCAGGTCCTGTTGAGTTAAATGCAATAACTGGGGTTCCACAAGCTAATGATTCAAGGGTTGTCAAAGAAAATGCTTCTTCCCTCGATAGAACAAGTGTCAAATCAGCGGATGAATAAGCAAGGCTCATCATTTGTTCATTATTAATGTAGCCAAGTTTGATGATATTACCAGAGTTGAAATTAAATGACTCTGTGTTTTTTCCAACAAGACAAAGCAAAATATCATCTTTATGGGATAATCTATACATAATATCAGGAATAAAGTCCATTCCTTTGTTTATTCTTTGGAAGTCATCAGGCGCAAAAAGCAAAACGAACTTATCATCCGGGATTGCGAAAAGATCCCGGGAAAATTTCCGATTGTGAGGTTTAAAGATTTTTTTTTCTATTCCGTGTGGTATATGATAAATCTCTTTATTTTTAAATACCTCACTTTCTTGTGCTAGTTTCCTTAACCAGCTGGAGGGTGAAATAATTTTTAAATTATTTGTACAATTTATCAGGAATTTTTTTTGCTCAAGGATTTTCTTCGAAAGATTATTGTTTTTTGTATTTGTGAGTTGCGGACAATTACTGCAATCGTCAATAAATTTTTTGCATCCAGCTGAATAATGACAACCACCCGTAAATGGGTTCATATCGTGCAGCGTCCAAACCAGTGGCTTGGTATTTTTTCTGAAAAAAGAATTCCAATTGAGGAAGTCAGCAACAAAATGAAGATTGATTATATCAGCTTCTTTATAAAGTGGATGTGTTGTTAAATCGAATAGTGAATTGGTTAATGTAAATATTTCATATTCTTCAGGTTTCCCGCTGAGTTTCCTCTCGTTAAGGTATGGTATTATGTGTCGTTTAAAAAAATTAACAGCTTTTCCGATTTTTTTATATTTTTTATATTCCCAGAACTGATGAACCTCAGGGTTTGAATTGGAATATTTATCAAGAACAAGCATTTTGCTATCAAATCCAGATTTAAGCATCCCAACATGAAGCCTCAGACAGGCGGTTGCTGCTCCCCCTTTGTCAGATGTACTAATATGTAGAATTTTTTTACCCATCAGAAAATATCTAAGAGTATTTTAATAATTCTACGTGAAGTTTTTCCGTCGCCGTATGGATTGATAGCTTTAGACATTCTGAGATATTCATTTTTATCATCCAGCAGTTTTTGTGTTTCGTTAATAATTTTCTCGGGGTCAGTCCCGACAAGTTTAGCGGTTCCTGCCTCAATACCTTCGATTCTTTCTGTAACTTCTCTCATAACAAGGACTGGTTTACCGAGCGAAGGTGCTTCTTCCTGAATTCCACCCGAATCGGTCAGTACAAGATATGATTTATCCATCAACCAGATCAGGAAGGGATAATCAAGAGGTTCAATCAGATGGATATTATTAATTCCATTTAAAACTGAAAAAACCGGTTTCTGGACGTTAGGATTCAGATGAACAGGATAGATGATTTCGACGTCATTGTTGTTTTCAGCTATGTTTTTGAGTGCAAGGCAAATATTATGGAAAGGTTCTCCGAAACTTTCTCGCCTGTGACCTGTAACCAGAATGATATTTTTGCTGAAATCAACTTTACCGAAAAATTCAATAAATTTTTCGCTTCCTTGCTTCTTGATTATTTCAATGCCCAAAAACAGAGCATCAACCACAGTATTGCCAACATTATAAACATTTTCTTTAATACCTTCCTTCAATAGGTTATTATAGGCATTAATAGTTGGAGTGAAATGAAAGTCCGATAAATGACCTGCAAGAACTCTATTGATTTCTTCGGGGAAAGGAGAATATTTGTTGAAACTTCTTAATCCGGCTTCGAGGTGTGCAACTCTGGTTTTGCTATAAAATCCTGCCAAAGCGGTTACAAATGTTGTTGTAGTATCACCCTGAACAAAAATCAAATCAGGTTTAAAATCTGAAATAACTCCGTCCATCCCTTTTAATACATTTACAGTTATATCTGATAATGTTTGATTATCTTTCATTAGATTCAGGTCATAATCAGGAGTAATATTAAAAAAATCAAGCACTTGATCGAGCATCTGTCTGTGTTGGGCAGTAACGCAAACTTTTGTTTCGAATCTATCGTTGTTTTTTTTGAATTCGTAAACAAGCGGAGCCATTTTAATTGCTTCCGGACGTGTTCCAAATACGATGAGAACTCTTTTTTTCATTCAAACCTTTCCAATTATTTCCAACAATTTATCAGCTCTATTGTCCCAGCTGTTTTGTTTTGCTTCTTTTTTCATTATTTCAAAGTAGTTATCGTCAATTTTAAGTTTTAACCCATAATCAATTAATTCTGCAAATTCTTCATAGGAATTAGCTATCAAAACTGATTCATATTTTTTGCATTCAGCTAAATCCATTGAGACGATTGGTTTCCCAATTGCCATATATTCGAATAGTTTTATCGGGGAAGTGGATTCAGTAACACTATATTTTTTAAAAGGTATAATTGATATATTAAATGTATGTGCATAAGATGGCAGATCCTGATATTTTACGGGCTTATGAAAAGTTATATTTTTGAACTGCCTGAAATCAAAATCATAAACTGAGTTATCTCCAATTAACCCTATTAATACAAATTCAAAATCCTTCCTTTTTTCAGCAAGATAAATCAATAATTCGAAGTCTATCCATTTTGCTATCGTGCCGTAATATCCAATTATTGGTTTGTTACTATTCATTATTGTGAGGTAATCAGTTGAAAAGACAATCTTTTTATTTTGGCTGAAATGTTCATAATCACATGCGTTTGGGAGAAGGTATTTATTGGTTTTTCTGCTATTTGTGACTTCGTCAAACAATTTTTCAGCGGTTGCGAGAACAATAAATCTTTCATCTTTCAAAATTTTATCATGTTTATCAATTTTACTGCTTTCAATTGATTTTTGATTTATATCTGGGTGAATTTCATCAAGGTAATCATAAACTACAAGATTACCTTCATAAATTAGATTTGATAAGAAGCTGAATTCAGTAAGCAGATCGTAAGATACTGTATAAAACATTCTTTTTATGTTTAGTTTTAGTAGTAAATCAAGTCTAAAACTCAAGAAACAATCATTGACTACTTCGTAAAAACCGCTAATTAAATTTTTTGTTGGGAATTTGTAATAGTAAAACACGGTGCAATTTTTTTTTGCAAGAACTTTTGCCAATTGTGGCGGTCTCTGGAACATTGGATAGAACCAGCTATGAGTGCCTAACATTATAATAATTGTTTTATTGCCATTTAGAGATAATATTTTTCTTAATCTTACTTGATGAACCAATGAAAAAAATTTTGCAAAGAATAAACTGATATAGTTTAATAATGATTTTTGAAGATAAAATAAGTAGTTAAAAGCACGCCTTATTAATTGGGCAAGACCTTTTTCTTTGAAAATATTATAACTATGCTTGAAAAATAAAATCATAATAATTAATCATTGAGCCAGATGTGGCCATTTTTTCCCATATTCCATCAATTCGTAATGAAGAAGGTTTTTAATAGCTTTATCCCGGACACCATAGAGCTTGAATGAATGAACTAAAATCGGGGTCTCTCTGTGCGAAGTAAGATAAAGGAATCCATAGGCTGCTTCTTTAGGTTTTCCTCTGATAATTTCAGAAACGTAAACTTTTCTGTTATCTTCTAAAAAGAATGGAGTAATGGTAAAATTAACCGGATTAGAATTTTTGTCATACCAGTTTATCTGAAATCTGCCTTCGACCTCTTCTTCAGGGTTTATCTTTTCAGCTTCAACAAGAATTCTGAAGGCAGAGAAATTAGACTCTATGCGAACAGCCTTGTTGTCGGTTGGTTTAACTTTTATAGGTTTTTCGAATACTTCCCCGATAATAAAAACTGTATCGGTCTGGTTTGCAGGTTTGACTCTGTAAAGATAATGAGTTTTGGATTCCCTGACCAACTGAAGTGTATCTCTTATCCTTTGATTACTCAGTGAAAAATACTGTTCATAATTAAATGGAAAATTTTTACTTACTAAATAATAATCAAAGCAGGAAAGAAGTTCTAACGGGGAAAACTCGCCTTTCTCCATTTTTGTCAGTAAATACTGATTGAACCAATCCAGAGTATAGAAATAGCCCTTGAAATCACCTCTCAGATAATCATTATTCGAGAGGACATAAACAGATTTGCGATTTATATAATCAAGAACAGATTGATTATCAGTGATACAAAGTCTTGAATCCGGAATTAGCATTTCTTCCCTGAACATAAAACTTTTATCGGTGCTAACAAGATACTTAAAATTTGGTGCAATCAGAACCAGAGCAGCCAGATAAACTAAAACAGTTTTAAGAGCATTGAATTTAATATATTTAAATACAAAGTATAAAACAAGACATGATGGCAAAATTGCAAGAATCAGAGAACCAAGCATATAACGTAAATTCGAACTCAGGAAGATGGACAGTTGATAGGAAATAATGACAATCATAAATATAAAAAATGATTCCTTTTTTCTGTTGAAAATAAAAGTCAGAGGAAGACCTAAAATAAAGAGTAAATAATATCCTACAGCACCGTTGTCAATTTCCATATTTTTCGAAGTATTGAATACAATCGAAAAAATTGATTGTGGGGAGAGACTCAAAGGATTTGTGTCGAATGGGTCATAAAATTTTGTTATATCGAAGTAAGGGCTTTGAAAATATTCATTCATAAAAGGAAACAACGGATTTCCGGTTTTATACCAGATTATTAAAATTATTGGAACGAAAGGCAAACAGAACAGCAATACTGATAATGAAGAAATTCTGAGTGATTGAATAAGATTGATTTCCTTTTTTATTAATGATTGTACTACAAAAAAAACCAACAGCAAAGAAAGAGGAACCACAAAAAAAGCAGCCTGCTGTTTTGCAAACATTGCCGTTCCAAGTATAAAACTATATATTAAAGCGTTTTTAAGGATGAGCTTATTCTTCAGATAAATCAAACCCATTATAGCAGATAATACGAAATATACAGCAAATATATCAACATATAGTGTTGTTGAAAGATGATATATCAATGGAGTTGAGAAATAAACGAGAACAATCAGATTTACGAAAAGACTGTTATTTTCGATTTTTGAACCAAGCCTTAAAATCATAAGTAAGATGAGGAAGGAAATCAGCATTGCAAAAAGGGCAAGGGCTTTAGTCCCTCCAAGAGCCATCAGATAGAGATAGAACATCTGGGGCAGTATTGCATAATTTCCAAAACCAACCTGTTCGATAACATTATAATCATAATGAGTATGCAGAAGGATTTTCAACGGGAGTGCTATATGGTAAGCCAGTGAATCGGCTGCAAAAATTGGATAGGAGGTTGGTATAATATAAAATAATAAAAACAAATAAAGTAATGGAAAAAGGACTCTGTTTTTCTTGTTTATTAGTTTTATTTGACTCTTCAAAATTTTTAAATCACTCCACCAATTTTTGAATCTCAGAATTATTATCGAAAGTGAAAGAAGAAGATAAAGCGATTTATAGCTAAAATTATTAAATGTGGTGAGCCAAACAAAAAAGCCGATTATTCCTAAACCTAATGCCAATCTGAGAAAAACTGCATCAATAAATTTCAAACCTATATTGAAAAAAGTACCAATTGAATAAGCTGTTAGAAATAATAGCAAGACAATCAGAAGATCAAAGGCTATATTAAAATAAAAAGCCTCTATTATTATAAAAGCTGTATAAATAACAGGCAATATGCTTCTTTTCATAATATTCATTTATTCGCTTTATATTTCGGACAAATCAAAAACAAATTGAAAAATTTACAAAAGGAACTGTCAAAATTAAGAAAAACAAATAAGAATTCTGATTAGCGAAAAATAAAAAAAAGAGACTATCTTTTTGAGACAGCCTCTTTAATTTTGAATTTATGTTTAATTTTAGTACATATCACCCATTCCACCACCCGGAGGCATCATAGGAGCTTTTTCCTTTTCGGGTTTTTCGACAATAGCAGCTTCGGTTGTCAAAAGTAAACCGGCAACTGATGAGGCGTTTTCAAGAGCTACTCTTGTAACTTTAGTCGGGTCTATAACGCCAGCTTCGAATAAGTCTTCATAAGTATCAGTTGCGGCATTGAAACCAAAAGCTCCATTACCTTCCTTGATCTTATTGACTACAACAGAAGGTTCATGACCGGCATTAGCAACAATTTGTCTGATTGGTTCTTCGATAGCTCTACGGACAATTTCAATACCGACTTTCTGATCTTCGTTCTCTGGTTTTAAGTTGTTGAGTGTTCCCACCGTTCGGAGATATGCAACACCACCACCGGGGACTATACCTTCCTCGACAGCAGCTCTTGTAGCGTGTAATGCATCTTCGACTCTTGCTTTTTTCTCTTTCATTTCGATTTCAGTAGCAGCGCCTATTTTAAGGACGGCAACTCCACCGCTTAGTTTTGCAAGTCTTTCCTGAAGTTTTTCTTTGTCATATTCGCTTGTGGTCTTCTCAATCTGCACTTTAATTTCGTTGATTCTCTTTTTTATATCTTCACTCTTGCCTGAACCTTCAACAATAGTTGTATTGTCTTTGTCAATAACTATTTTCTTAGCATTTCCAAGGTAAGCAAGAGTTGCATTTTCGAGCTTGAAACCTTTTTCTTCGCTAATAACAGTTCCACCGGTCAAAATAGCAATATCTTCGAGCATTGCCTTGCGTCTGTCGCCGAAGCCGGGGGCTTTGACAGCGGCAACTTTCAAAGTCCCGCGTAGTTTGTTAACAACCAAAGTAGCTAAGGCTTCGCCTTCAAGGTCTTCGGCAATTATTAGAAGTGCCCTGCCGGCTTGTGAAGTTTTTTCAAGTATTGGGAGAAGGTCTTTTATAGCAGAAATTTTTTTGTCGTGAATTAAGATATAAGGATTTTCGAGAACTGTTTCCATAGAGTCGGCATCAGTTACGAAATATGGTGAGAGATAGCCTCTATCGAACTGCATACCTTCAACAACTTCCATTGAGGTTTCGGTTCCTTTTGCTTCTTCGACAGTAATGACACCATCTTTGCCGACTTTATCCATTGCTTCTGCAATCAGATCCCCGATAGCACGGTCATTGTTAGCAGAAATAGCACCAACCTGAGCTATTTCTTTCTTGCCTTCGACGTCACGGCTTATTTTTTTCAGTTCTTCTGTTATAGCAGCAACTGCCATATCAATGCCGCGTTTCAAATCCATAGGATTTGCACCGGCAGTAACATTTTTCAATCCTTCTCTATAGATAGCTTGAGCAAGAACAGTTGCGGTAGTTGTTCCATCGCCAGCCACATCACTTGTTTTCGATGCAACCTCTCTAACCATGTTAGCACCCATATTTTCAACTGGATCTTCGAGTTCTATTTCTTTAGCAACTGTAACGCCATCTTTGGTAACAGTAGGCGGACCAAATTTTTTGTCAATGATAACATTTCTTCCTTTTGGTCCTAAAGTAACTTTAACAGCATCAGCTAATTTATCAACACCATTTTTCAATGTTGAGCGAGCTTCAAAATCATAAGTAATTATTTTTGCAGCCATTGAATTTCTCCTTTCAATTGTTTGTAATATTAGTTAATAATTGCAAATATGTCATTTTCACGCATAATTAAATACTCTTCGCCATCTATTGTAACTTCTGTGCCGGAGTATTTGCCATAAAGGACTTTGTCTCCGACTTTGACCTGCATTTCAATAAGTTTTCCATCCTCACCAACTTTGCCCTTGCCCACGGCAACTACCTGACCTTGCATTGGTTTCTCTTTTGCTGTATCTGGAATGATAATTCCGCCTTTTGTTACTTCTTCAGGCTGGGAGGGTTTAACAATAACCCTGTCGTGTAATGGAGTTAAGTTCATAATTTACCTCACTATAAATATTTAAACATAAAATTATTAAAATCAAAATTGTTAGCACTCTTTTGTTGTGAGTGCTAACATTTTGACGAAGAAATTTTTTTTTATTGTTTGATTTATTTTATATTTTTAAAAATTTTATAATGATTTGAAACAAAAAACGTTTTTTTGTGTTAATTTCATTTTTTAATAATATTTAATTAATTTTTTGTGAATTGGAGTGTTTATGTTTTCTTTCAAACACGTTTTGATTTTTTTTCTTATAATATTTGCATTTTTTACTCATAATTTATACTCTCAGAGTCCGCCAACTTTATTAACACCTGAGAATAATTCTACATGTGTTCCTCTGAATTTTGATTTTACATGGACTGATGTTTCGGCAGCATACAAGATCGAAGTATCCTTAAATTCTGATATGTCGAATCCTTTCATCAGTGTTGTTACAGGTAGCGAGACTAAATATTCTGCATCCTTTACAAATTATAATACAACTTATTACTGGCAGGTTACTGCTGTTTATCCGGGCTTGCCCCCAACAGAAAGACCTTCAGCTATTTGGACATTCAGAACTAAACCCTTTCCTCCATCGCTTAGCTCACCAAACAACAATCAACAATGTTTGACAAAAAAGGTGAACTTTGCGTGGGGATCAGTAAGCGGAACTTCAAAATATAAATTACAAATATCAACAAGCTCTGATTTTTCAACAACTGTTTATGATCAGGACACTATCACTCAATTAAATGCAAGTATAATTGTCCCGAATTATAACACTGTATATTACTGGCGTGTCAGGGGAAATGAACCTTGTGAAACTGATTATTCTCAGGTAAGGTCATTTTCCACATCCAAGCAACCTCCTACGCTTGTTTCTCCGACCAATGGTGCATCATTTGTGGCTTTGAGAGCAGGTTTAAGATGGTCAGTTAGTGATAATCCTGTCGGTTTTGCTTTGCAGGTTGCTCTTGATTCATTATTTAATACGGTTATAGCCGAACAATATACCACGAACACATTTGATTCTGTAAATCTTGGGTCATCTAATACAACATACTGGTGGAGAGTGAAAGCTATTTATTCAGATTGTGAAACTGAATATTCTAATGTTTGGAAATTTATTACACTTTATAATGGACCCACTCTGAAACACCCGGCAAATGATACCACCTGTGCTCCTCTTTATTTGAATCTTGTCTGGGATGCGGTTGAAGGAGCTTCTTCTTATCGTGTCCAGGTATCTGAAAATGAAGATATGTCCTCACCAGTCATCAATAAGCATCCTGTAAATGCAACTAATACATTTGTAACACTTCCTAAAGGACTGACAAAATATTATTGGACGGTTAGAGCTGAAGATAATAATAACACAGGCGCCTGGTCCGATACTCTGGCATTTACCACAAATATCGAAATTGCCCAAAAATTATTTCCACCTAATGGAACAGAGAAGCTCCCTGTTTCAATTACTTTGAAATGGAAAAAGTTAGCTCAGGGGACAAATTATTTGATTCAGGTTGCCAAAGACCCAGATTTTAAAAATATTGAAGTTGACAAAAGGTTATTGGATATTGATACATTAAATATTAAATTGAAGCAATTTTTCACAACATATTACTGGAGAATCTCAACTCAGTATTTAACCTGTAAAAATCCCTGGTCTGATGTTTGGACTTTTAATACGGTTATACTGCCACCAAATCTGACTTATCCATTGAATAACAGTTCAAAATTACCCACAAATATTACTTTTACATGGGATAAGCCAGAAGGAGCAACCACATATAATTTTCAGTTATCAACGGATCCAAATTTTACAACACTGGTTCACGGTCGAAATGGACTTCCATTGAATGAAATTAATATTCAATCTGATAAACTTACACCCAGCACAACTTTCTACTGGCGAGTTAATGCTTCTAATTCTGAAGGAACAAGCGATTGGTCCCAGACCTATAAATTCACTACAGGTGCTAAAGCTTTGAATCAGCCATCATTAATATCCCCAAAAAATTTGTCAACAAACCTGTCTCTTGATGTATTACTTGAATGGTCTGCGGTAGAAACAGCAACTCAATACCATCTTCAGGTAGCTGATAATTCTCAATTTAATAAACCAATTGTTAATATTGACAATATTCCAAAAACTTCCTATGAAGTAATTGATTTGAAAAGTCAAACAGAATACTTCTGGAGAGTATTAGCATCGAATGACAGCAGTCAAAGCTTCTGGTCCGAAGTCTGGAGATTTACTACCGTAGCTCTGGCACCTTCTGAACCTGTCTCAAAGCTTAAACCTGAAGAAAATGCAGTTGATGTGCCTGTTGATTTGTCATTCACATGGCTTCCATTGAACAGAGCGACTAACTACGAATTTCAACTTTCAACTTCTCCAAACTTTCTTATTGGTGATTTGATTGTTCACGATTCTACCCTAACATCAACATCAAAATATATAACCGGACTTCAAAATTCTAAAACTTATTACTGGAGAGTCTTAGGCAAGAATGAAGGTGGCAAAGGTCCTTGGTCTGACTTCTGGAAATTTACAACAGCAGGCATAAATTCTGCTGATGATATCCATAATGATTTATTTGAGCTTAGAATTAATCCAAATCCTGCAACAAACAGTGCTGTTTTAGAGTTTGTTCTGCCAGAATCTTCGAATTTAGAAATCAGTATTTATGATATTATGGGCAGAAAATTGATTAGTGTTGCAAAAGGATTTCATTTTTCAGGTCTAAACCATTTTGAAATTTCAACTGAGAGGTTCGAAAGTGGGTTATACTTTATTGAAATATCCTTTGGAAAACTATCATTAAGAGAAAGATTATATATTCTTAAATAATATACTTTGCTTAAACATAATCATCAAGGGGGTTGATATACCCCCTTTTTTATTTTGTAACATTTCGTCTGGAAAAATATTATTAATTTTGATAATTAATATTATGATGAGGTTCAAATGAAACAAATAATTTTCTACTTTATTATTATTTTATCTTATTATACCTTACATTCAAATCCTGTTATAATTGACCACAAATGCGTGCAAAAGTTTGAAACGATTCCGGATAATGTTCTGCCTGAACTGGCAAGACTAAGGGTTATGTTTCGTCATGCTTCGGTTGGAACTACAATAAACAGCGCTCTGGATTGCTTGCAGGGAACAAGAAATAATCCCGCTGAATGTAAGAATTATCCACAATATAAATATGACCGTCGAAACTTCATTTGTCAGCCACGAGGAAATTCTGGTTGGTACGGTAAAGTTGATGATTTCGTTACTGAGGTGGAAAATCAATTGAAAGAATTTGATGTATTCTCTTTTAAATCTGATTATAAAATTACAATAAAGCTGAATCCCAACCAGATTAAAGCTAATGAAATTAAAATATACAATACTATCGGAACTATAATTAAATATTATAGAGCCGGTGAATTAAATACTGATATTATTAATATTGATTTAAACGACTTTAATTTTATTAACGGTGTTTACTTTTTAATATTAACCACCAATAAGGAGATAATTACTAAAAAATTCATAGTTCTCAAATAATTTTATTTTTAGCTTCTTTTTAATTATCTTTCATTCTATTTCATTTTGAAAAACAGATAATTATGAATAGAGTTTTTTTTTCATTTGTTTTATGTTTTTTGTTATTAATAATTCAAAAGACAGCTTTTTCCTATGATGAGAGAGATTTGAAAGCCTTCGAGGACTATGAATGTGTGATAAGATTAATAAATGGAGATATTGTTACTGGTGTAATTACGGATGTGTTTTCCACTGAAAATGATGGGACAGGCATAAAAATTCAGACAGAAGTGGGGAAAGCAACAATTTATATTAGTCAAATCGCTGATATTCGCCTCAAAGATGATTACTACCGCCATAGTCATAGAGTATTTCTACTTCCTACAGCAAACCCGATAAAGAATAATCATTTCATAGGCTCCTTTGAGTTACTTTTTTTATATTTTGGAGCTGGAATTTCTGATTTTATTTCGATAACTGCTGGGAGAACAATAGTTCCGCAGGTTGCTTCTTCCCAGCAAATTTCAGTCATGAATGCAAAATTTACGTTTCTAAGTATGGAGTTCGACTCGATTGCCAGAATGGTAAATCTTGCCATAGGAGGTAATTTAGGTTTTGCAAATCACAATAATAGATTTCAACATCTTTATATTGTTTCAACTGTAAAGCTGTATAAAACAGAACTGACAGGTTCAGTTTATTATAAAGTTGGTAGTGATGACTTCAATTTTATCTCTTACGGAAATAATCTGCAAGAATTGAAATATCCAAATGGTTCATTTGGTTTAGGTCTCGGGATTGACACCGAAATACCAAAAATGAAGGGATTTCATTTTATTGGCGAATTATGGAATATTGATGTCGAAAGACCAACAAACACGGCTTTGATGCTTGGATTTAGGTTAAGCAACACTACTGTATCAGCAGATTTCGGGTTTGCTCTTTTCACTCAACCTTATATATTCCCATTTGTGTCATTTGTTTGGACACCGTTTTGATAAAAATTAAATATATAAAAAAACATTTGGACATAATAATTTCTTTAATCTTAACAGAATTTTTTTCTCTGAACATATTTTGATATTTTTGAAAGTTTATATTAAGTAAATATTCTGAAAAAATAGGTTATATATATTGGATAAGCAGAGAACTATCAAGCAACCAGTCTCTTACTCAGGGATAGGAATACACACAGGAGAAACAACAACGATAACATTTCATCCAGCTCCTGAAAATTACGGTAGAAAATTTACAAGAACGGACATAGATACAAACATAGAGATACCAGCCCTTGTTGATTATGTTGTTGATTTATCAAGAGGGACCACACTCGGAATTGACAACATAAGGGTTTTAACAGTTGAACACGTTCTGGCAGCACTAACAGGTTTGCAGATTGATAATTGCAGAATCGAGATTAACGGAAGCGAGCCACCAGTCGGCGATGGCAGTTCTCTGCCGTATGTAGAAACTCTTCTGAAAGCTGGTGTTATAGAACAAAGCGAAGCTCGTGAATATTTCGTAGTTGAGGAAACCATCCGCTATACAAATGAACAGAAAGCGGTTGATATAGTAGCACTTCCTACCGATGATTTTAGAATCACCGTAATGATAGATTATTTCAATCCTGCACTTGGTAGTCAGCACACAGGAATGTTTAACCTTGAAAAGGAATTCATCACCGAATTTGCACCAGCCAGAACATTTTGCTTTCTCGCTGAAGTTGAAATGCTCTTGAAGCAAGGATTAATCAAAGGGGGAAATATTGATAATGCTATAGTGATTGTTGATAAAGATGTTACTTTAGCTGAACTTCAATACCTCAAAGAAAGTTTCAATCTCAAGGAATTGCCTTCGGTTGGTTCCAATGGTATTTTGAATAACACACAATTAAGATTTAAGAATGAACCTGCAAGACATAAACTTCTCGATATGCTCGGTGACCTCAGTCTGGCAGGGGTTGCCCTGAAAGCTCAAATTCTTGCGGCAAGACCCGGACATGCAAGCAATATTGAATTTGCCAAGCTTCTAAGAAAATCATATAAGAAAAAGAAACCTATTCCTCAAATCAAAGCACCACAGACAAGCGATGCCATTCTGGATATTTATAACTTACTTAACTTTATGCCTCATCGCTATCCATTTTTGTTGGTTGATAAAATAATCGAGATGGATCTGGAGGCAAAAACAATTGTTGGATTGAAAAATGTTACAATAAATGAACCATATTTCACTGGACACTTCCCTGAAAAACCGGTAATGCCCGGAGTTCTGATTTGTGAAGCCATGGCTCAAACGGGGTGCTTGTTGCTGCTTCAAAATGTTGAAGATGTTTCGAAAATCCTTGTATTTTTCATGGGAATGAATAATGTTAAGTTCAGAAAACCAGTTATTCCGGGGGATCAATTGTTAATGCATTTGAAAATGACAGGGAAGAAATTTAATACCTATCATTTTCGTGGTGAAGCTTATGTCAATGGTCAAATTGTTGCCGAAGGAGATTTTCAGGCAGCTATGGTTAATCGTTAATTTTTATGGATTTTTAAATTATGGCAATACAAATACATCCTACTGCAATAGTATCAGACAAAGCTCTTATTGGAGAAAATGTTTCAATTGGAGCTTACTCAATTATAGAAGATGACGTTCAAATTGGAAATAATGTCGAAATCAGGACAAATGTGGTTATCGCAAATGGTTCAAGGATCGGGAATAATTGTAAGATATTTGCAAGCTCAATAATTGGAACCGAGCCTCAGGATTTAAAATTTCAGGGCGAACCAACCTTGGTTACAATCGGAAACAACACTGTGATTCGTGAATTTGTTACAATTAATCGCGGGACATTGGCAACAGGCGAAACCAGAGTTGGTGAGAACTGCCTTATAATGTCTTATTGTCATGTTGCCCATGATTGTCATGTTGGAAATAACGTGATTATGTCGAATGTGTCGCAAATAGCGGGACATGTTGAAATTGAGGATTGGGCTAACCTTGGAGCCTTTGCCAAAGTGCATCAGTTTTGCAAAATCGGGACTCATACAATGATAGGAGGAGATATTAAGATTGTTAAGGATGTTCCTCCTTACACTCTTATTGGTAACATACCACCTAAAATTGAAGGTATCAACCGAATCGGTCTCACAAGAAAAGGTTTCCCTACTGCTCTTATAGAAGAAATAGACAATTTCTACTCTTTCCTTTACAAAAAAGGCTTGAATGTAGGCGATGCTGTCAGGGAATATAAAAAAAGAGAAAACATCTCAACGGAAGTCAAACACTGTATTGCATTCATTGAAAACTCCGGGAGAGGAATCTATACAATGACCGAAAAGAATAAACACTGAAAATTTCTTATGATCAATTCCAACATAAGAAAAAATAAATAATTAATTTTTTTTCTATACTTCCCCATACCGTTCTTCCCTGAAAACGGGAAACAAAAGTTAGAAAAATTATTTTGTAACTATTACCGGTATAGTTCTCGTTTGACCTTTATAATTAAGAACAATGAAATATAGCCCGGAAGAAGCTCCTGAACAGTTCCAAATTAGATCGGCTGAATTTGGTTGAATATTCGTAACCTGTAAATCTCTCCTTTCATTGATTTTGTTTCCAAGAATATCATATACTCCTTTTTCTGCATCCTCAATATCATAATCTTGTGAATCCCAATATATTCCTGCTCTTACTATCTCACTTGCCGGATTCGGCTTTGCAGGCGTTGAGTAGAAATGTTCTTGTGTTAATGTCTCATATTCTACCCCGGTCGCATTTAGTAAATCTTCAATTTTTGCCCTATACATTCCAAAATTTGTATCAGCAATTCCATAAGTCTGTGCTGCAAAAATGTAATCATCCATGATAGCAAGTTTACTAATTCCAGTTTTCCTGAATCCTTTATTTCTTGTTATCCACGTATCCCCGCCATCAGAAGAATAATGAACACCTCCCTCCGGATCCCATACCATCGTAGGTGAAATCCCTATGAATATTAGATCATTAACTGTAGCAACACAAGTAACTGTTTTTTCTCTCAAACCAGTGTTTTTGGGAATCCATGTTTCTCCTTTATCATAAGAAATATTAACACCGACATTCCACGAGCATGAAATTAATGTATCTCCTTTAAAGTGAATTTGACTTATGAAATGAGAACTTTTTTTAACCCAGTTTTCACCATAGTCAGTTGAAACATAAACACCTCCACTCGTTCCAGCATAAATTATATTGTCCTTTATAATAATAGAGTAAATTCTATCAATGTAGCTATGAAATCCATTTTTCTTTTGTACCCAATTTTCCCCGTTATCTGTCGAAATATAAACTCCCTGCTGATTATCAGTTCCAACAATTAAAATATTATCGTCTGCAGCTATTGCTGAAATATAATTTGAATCGGTTAAACCATTTCTTTTGGTTGCAATCCAATTTTCACCTCCGTCCTTAGAATAATAAATTCCACTTATTCCAGAGGAATCATTTTTATATTCACCAGTAAGAGTGTCTCTATAAATGGAGTATAGTTTATTTACTGAAGCAAAAATATAATTATTATTATATGCCAATATTGTCATTGGTATGATATCACCTATTATACCATTATTCTTCTTTGCCCAATTTTCACCATTATCTGTCGAAATAAAAATCCCATCATAAGTCGTTGAAGCATATATTGAATTATTGTAAACTAATAAATCAGAAATAGTAATATATGTATGATAACCACCTTTGTTATTGGTAAGCCCATTATTTATTTTTTCCCAATAAGAATACAGGTTATAAGTACTTATAGATGCAAATACTATAACTGCAAAAATTAATAAATTTTTCTTCATTTCCTTCTCCAATCTTAAAAATAAACAAATTAATTTAAAAATTGTTACATTTTTTTTATAAATTTGCCCATTGGAATTGGGCAAAACTTTTAAGTCAACAAAGTTTTCCTTTGCTCGCTTCTTTGCCGAATCGGTGGGTTCAGTTTCCGGTTCGGCTTTTTTTACTCCTGCTGTCAGAAAAACCCGCATAGGCTAACCCTCCTTTCAAATTTGTTAAAAATATTTCAAAAAACAGAAGAAGGTATTGGTATTGGTATTGGCATTGGTATTGGTATTGGTATTGGTATTGGTATTGGTATTGGTATTGGTATTGGTATTGGTATTGGTATTGGTATTGGTATTGGTAATCAAATCAAATAAACAATCACAAAACAATAACAATACGTCTAACCTTCAAGAAGAAACATAATAAATAAATCATTAATTTCCAAATTAATTTTTATTAGATTCCCACTTTCGTGGGAATGACAAAGGGCAATTGTTTGTCATTCCCGTGCAAACGGGAATCCAGATTCAGAATTGTTAATTAGACTCCCACTTTCGTGGGAATGACAAATGTCAGTTGTCTGTCATTCCCGTGGAAACATGAAACCAAAGCCATAAACACTCATTAGATTCCCACTTCCGTGGGAATGACGAGAGTCAAGAATGTGTCATTCCCGTGCAAACGGGAATCCATATCAGAAATAAACACTGTCATTCCCTGCTTGACAGGGAATCCAGAAAAAAAACCTTATTTTCCCGTATTCAACCTTAGTAGAAAAACAAAGCAAAAACAGAAACAACCTTATTACCTTATTTGTTC